>Ga0210057_1001129_pt1 | contig 41327 bp, 35 predicted proteins | sample CryGeyCG2114_010_2_FD_183968 | JGI IMG/M metagenome (GOLD analysis project Ga0210057, IMG submission 183968) | Groundwater microbial communities from aquifer - Crystal Geyser CG10_big_fil_rev_8/21/14_0.10 (SPAdes) (version 2) | ecosystem: Environmental > Aquatic > Deep subsurface > Groundwater ... | reverse complement strand
TAAATGAGTTGATTTGTCTAAAAAACAGAGCAATAACCTGAGATTTTCAAGAAAAATAAGTTAAATTTGACAAACTGTCAAATGGATATTTAGGATGAAATAGTTAGCAAACTGTCAAACTTGGGAAATAATCCAATTGCTCCCAATCCAAGTAAACCTATCACAACAGTTCCAATTGTTTGTCTCATTCCCATAAAAGATTCAATAGAATAACAACTTATAAATCTTATGCATAGATACTACTTTAAAGTTAATATTCATTCAACCGCAACATACTCTGCACCTAACGTTACATCAGAATCTTTGACACTACTACCAATATTATCAAACAGGTACCTTTGAAGAACAACTTCTGTTTCATTGTCCATTCTAAAGATAACAAGTTCTACAACAATACCATAATAGGTGTCAATATACGTTCGTTCATACTTGCCGTCATTATTCGTGTATTGGACCACAAATGTATCTCTTCCGTCAACAGGCCTGTTATCGTACTTTTCTATACCAGAAGGAACGTTGTAAAGTAACTGGACAGGGTTTATTTCTGGGATTGTATGGTTAATTGGATAATATTTTAAAGTATAGTCACAACTTTTACTTTTAGCACACGCACCTATTGCATCTTCTCCGTTAAGGTACACTTCATTATAATACATGTCTGTTGCATACCTCAGATTATCAACATAAACTATTTTTGCTTTTTCATCTTTAACATACATCGTATATGAGAGTAATGGTTCCAACTTACCCCTGCTTGAAAGTTCTGTCCCTATGAAAGAATATTTGTAATTTGTAACTTGTTTCCCTTTGTTTATGAGACGTGTTATTTCATCAGTAGGTTCTGATATTTCCTGTGCCGGTTCTTCAATTATTGGTTTTGGTTCAACAAAAGGTTCTGGTCTCGGTTCTTCAATCTTAGATTCTGGACAGAGTGTTTGATCTTGTACTATTGACCCGTCCTGGCAGGTAAACTCGGTTTGTGTACAGCCAACTATGAAAAGTGTAAGCACAAGAAGATAATATAATTTCATGTACTAAAGTAAAATGTTAATGTATATAAATTTATTTAATTTAATTAAAAAAATTAATTTCCGTGTAATGCTGCTAAAACTTCACTGCAGAACCGTCGTGTATTTTCAATTTTGCCACGAACTTTATCTATCGGTATTGGTTGTGGTTGGTTAACCGTATGAACAAGAAGAGAACTGCCACCCAGAGGTTCTTTTCCCAGTTCCATTTGTTCTGCAGCTATGTTCTGAAGAGCTTCTGCCATTTTAATAGCTTCATCCCGAGGAAGGTCGTTGAGTGCCTGAACCCATCGATTCATGCCCATCCCGCCATAATATGTAAAAAGATCTGTGACTATGTATAATCCACATTCTCCGTCAAACGTTACAGTTTTTCCGTGTAATTCATATTCTGTCATTTTTAAGTATCTCCAAACATGCCAAAACATATTTTATTAATATTCCTTTTTGTTTATTTATAAAACTTTTCATCTGTTTACTACTACTTAGTAATTTCACTTAATAAAATTTATAAATGTATCTCTTTTTATGGCTTTGTGTAAGAAGTCCAACCCATAGCTTACTAATTTAATACACAGAGGGGTTACTTTTTACACAGAAGCCCTACTTTATACACAGGCGGGAGTTTATACACAAAGCCTCTTTTTATGATATCTTAATAAAAATATTATTTAAAAAGATTATTGTAACAGAATCTAATTTTCAGTATTTCCTATACTCAAATCAATTCTTTAACCTTCCCAAACTTCCTTCCTTTCTTTTTATTAATTACAATAAACTTCTCAAGCATGTTAACAAACCTAACACCAGTATTCCTCGTGAATAAAAAAGAAACATTGTCAGATTTCATGGAAACAAATTCCCAGGAGTGGAAATATAACACTGGATTAATACCACGCCTACATAACTTATTAACAGCACGTTGTGTCCACCATACACCAAGGTTCCGCATGAACATCCATACAATGGGTAAACGTGTAAATGGATACACAGCAACAGGAATTTCTTTAATTTTTAAGTAAGGAAAACTATGCGGTTTAATAGGAAATGTTCTATTGTTGTAATAACCAGGTAAGTATGCTGGATGTAACGACGAATCATACGTAAAGCCCAATGAATCTAAGACTTCTAATAAACGTAAAGAATACTGTACCTGCGGTGCACGAAAGCCAACAATCTTAGTACCAATAATCTTTTCAATTATCTTTTTTCCTTTCATAACATCTTCAGCAAGGTTAAATTTCCTATTACGATAATGATGTTCGTAGCCGTGACATGCAATCTCATGACCTGCTTTAAAGATGCGTAACACGTCTGAAGGATGTTGTTCTGCATAATAGCCAGTAATAAAGAACGTTGCATGAACATTATGTTTAGAAAACAATTTTAACAACTGAGTATTGCCATCATAACTAAACTGGGTATTAAAATTATCTATATCATGACGGCCCCGTAAATAGGGTGAGTTCCACTCTTCACAATCAATCGTTATTGATATCATATGTATATACCGTAATTCCTACAAATTCCTGAACATTAATTAACGTATGCTGGCTCATTTCATGAACAAAAAAGTCGTGCGTTTCATAATTGTGTGATAAGATTAAATGGACCATTTCTTTATCTGAAACAAATTGAGGGATCAGGACTTTATCACTAACCTCGTTCAGCCGTAACTGTGGCAACGTACCATCATAATAATAGTTGAACGCCCACCATGTATGTTTAGCAGTATTGAACATTATACCATCACTATAATCAGCAGAAACAAATTCTGACGTTTCACGCCACTGTTCTTTTATGTCAGTTGTATAATATTGTACTAGGACAAAAGACGATACCAATAAATACAAGAACAATAAAACAACAAACAGTTTCTTGAGATCAACCATTTTTCGTGCAAAAAACAAATAAACTAAAGGTAGCATAAAGTGTGAATATCGTATCAGTGGAGAATTGCTAAAGAGAAAGTCATGATAGACTACTGAAAATATCAAAAACCCAAGAAATATAAGTATGAATACTGTGTTAGACATGGTACATGATGAAATATAATCAACGACCTTCTTCTTTCTCAAAACAATAAATACTGTTATCACAAACACAATAGTACACATGATAGCAAACCACAATAAATACGTAAACCCATCAAACCCAAATTTATACATAAATTTTAAAGACAAAATCGTTGACAATAGCCACGATATCTGTGTAAAAGCAATAGGTATCCAGGGAACATACAATAATATCATTCCGGCAAGTAATAACATAAATTTACGTATATTAGTTCTACAACCAAACCATTTAATTGAATGTACCCTATTTACATAATGAATAACAAGATACACAAATATTTCAAAAGTAATAACAACGTAACTTAATACGTGTGTGTATAATAATGCACCATTGCCAAGGATAAGGAACAGTGCATTTTTAGTTGATGCATCCTTCAAAAACTTTACAAAAAAGTATAACGAAAACAAAAATAGAAACATAAACATTGAATACATCTTTGCTTCCTGTGAATAGTATATCAACACAGAAGATAAAGAAAAGAATAATGCACTTACTAGCCCCACTTTTGAACCGTACAACTCTTTAACAAAAAGAAACATCATTATTACTGATAAAAAACCAAACAGCATAGGAACAAACCGCATCATAAATTCAGCAGTACCAAATACAGACGTAAACGAATTTTCAAGAATGTAAAATAAAGGTGGATGAACGTCATTATAAATGAGGATATCGAACAACTCGTTCCAGCCAAGTGTTGTATAATGATACGTAAACGCTTCATCGACCCATATTGATTCTGAACTTAAATCGTTAAATCGTAAAAATAAACCTATAAATACTATGATCAACAACAATAAAACAACACGGCGCTGAGTAGAAGTTACCACTCAAAAGTATGCTTTCATAATCTTTATAAAGCTTATGAAATCATGGAATTCAATGAATATTGTCATATCTATACCGGCATATAACGAGGAAAAAACCTTACCGAGAGTTCTTGACGAAATTAAAGAAGTAATGAAAGGGAACTACACGTATAAGGTCCTTGTCCTCAATGATGGCTCTACAGATAAGACAAAAGATGTTGCACAGAAACACGGTGCCATCGTAATCTCAAACAAAAAGAATCGCGGCCTAGCAGAAACATTTCGAGCAGAGATGCGTGAATGTATTAAACTCAAAGCTGATATCATTGTCCATACGGACGCGGACGGCCAGTATCATCCGCAACATATTCCACAATTAATAGAAAAAGTAAAGGAAGGCTATGACCTTGTCCTCGGATCAAGATTTCGTGGAAAGATTGAGAAAATGCCGTTCATGAAACGGATGGGAAACAGGATGTTTTCACGTGTCATAAGCAAACTGACAAAAACTACTATTACAGACTCAACAACTGGTTACCGTGCATTTACCAGAGAAGTTGCAGAAGATATAAGTTACATTAACACATTTACGTACACACAGGAACAAATAATTAAAGCTGCAAAGCAAGGGTTTAAAATTACTGAAATACCCATAGTAGCCAGAAAAACCAGAAATTCGCGTTTGTTTAAAAGTTCGTTTCAATACGCAGTCAAAGCGTGGATAAACATTTTAAGGATCTACCGTGATTATGATCCATTGAAATTTTTTGGATATGCTGGTGGTTTACTTTTTGGTACGGGTGTGTTAATTGGAATATATGTTCTTATACATGTCTTATTAACGGGAGCTGCCGGGGGTATTCCACGAGTTATATTAAGTGCTATCCTGATGCTTGGTGGCATACAAATTACTATTTTCGGTTTCCTTGCTGATATGTTGCGAAAATGAAACTCACATCTCTGTTTAAATTTCTTGTGAGTATTACACTCTTAACATACTTAATAATTAAAATAGATATTATTAATATAATCCACATACTGCGAAATATCCATCCCGCAATATATATTTTATTTCTCATCCCATTTCTCTTAGTAATATTCCTTAACAGTATAAGTGTTTATTTTTTGTTATTATCAATACGCATTAAAACGAAGTTTAAAGACATTTTAAAATTCAAACTTCTATCACGTTCTTTCAGCCTGTTCTTTCCTGGTCAGCTGGGAGAACTGTCACTTGCACCGTTGCTTAAGATGAAAGATATCCCTATTGGAAAATCTCTTGCAGTCATAACGCTTGATAAAATAATATCATTACTTTTCATTACCATTTTTGCATTTTACGGATTTTTATTATACTTTGAAACAAACATACTCTGGAAATTAATTATTCCTTGTGGTATTATTCTGGGAGTTTTTATTGTTATCATTCTTTCACAAAAAAAACGATACTTTGTACGAAAGTACATTTTACGTAAATATGCACGACTTTTTGCAGGATATGGAAAAAATGTTACGTACATTTGGAAAAAACGTAAAGATGCACTTTTTATCGATGTTGTCATGACGTTGTCATGGTTAGTATCAACAGCGATAATTATTAAAATAGTATTTATCTACTTCGGGTTCAGTGTGAGCCTGGTAGAAATTCTTGCGATTCAGGCAATAGGATCCTTATCATCAATGATACCCATCTCTTTGTCAGGTCTGGGAGTCAGGGAGTCAGTTACTGTTTACCTTTATTTTAAAATCGGTGTTGATCCAGTAGTCGTTGGAACTATCCTTCTTCTGTTCCTGTTTGTATCGTACCTTGTATCAACACTAACGATTATTATTGCGTCAAAAAACTTTTCACTTGCTGCATTGAAAAAAATCGTAAAAGAAAACTAACTTTGCCATTTTTTTTCAGAGATAAAATCTACCATCCATTGTGTCAGATCAATTTTATCCGCGAGCATTTTCTTCCGTCGGGAATCGAACATCTTTTTGTGTATTCCCGAATCTACTAAAGATCGAATTTTCGCCAATGTTGGCCTGAACGTTGTAAAGTTGTACACTAACCCGTACTTTTCATGGTCACGTAAATATCCTAACTGTAAATGGTTAACATACACTGCGGGCGTTCCAAGGACTGCAGCTTCTGACGCCATTGTCGCTCCCTCACCAACGTACAATGTTGCATAATATAACAAATCGTGAATCTTCTCAGGGGAAACTGCCATTCGATACTTTTCAAATTCTGAGGGTAATGACGTTTCAGACGTTATAATAACGCGACCATGTTTTTCTAACGTGTGAACAATGGCACGTTTCATTGCGACATCTAACCCTTTCTGGTTAATATCGTGCGATGCCTGCCATGACACAAACCTCACAACAAAAAACGTCTCGCCAGGTTTAATGCTCATAAAGGTCAACACATTTTTATCTGGAGTAAAATAGTGCGGGTGTAAATATGCCAGTTCGTGACAGCCAGGATATGTGAAATGATGACCATTAACTTTTTTGTAATATGAATCAGGGGTACATACTGCTGACGCAAGCGGGTACACGAACGAGTTTGTTAATGTTGCACATTCATTATTGTATATCACAACACAGGGAATGCCCAATAACTTCCCAACAACAGAAATTGACGGACCCATATCTCCCAACAACACACCAGGTTTAAACTTTGTACATATCTTGTACAACCTATATGTTCGAGAAATAAACTCGTGAAGAAGCCAGAACTTTCCTTTTCGCAAAGAACTTATTTTCACAAACTTAATTTTATATTTCTTTAAAAGGTCTATTGCAACATCTTTTGTTCGTGCTGTTACCAGAACTGTATGGCCGCGCATTTCCATGATACGGATAAAGTTCTTAAACAGGTGAACATGTGCCGGATGTAAAATGTCTATAAGTATACGCATAAACACCACACATCACAAACCTTTTTTATGTTTTATGCTTCTCCTGTCTACACGTTAAGAGAGAATAAAGTATCGTTATACCATAAGCTTTTTAATGAGGAAATGTCCCCATATTATGTACAATGGACCATTTTATACATGAAACTGCATCTGTTTCAGAAAAAGCGGTGATAGGAACTCGGACAAAAGTATGGCATTATGCTCAAGTACGAGAACATGCAGTTATCGGTTCTGATTGTGTCCTGGGAAAAAATGTGTACATTGACCATGGCGTGAAGATAGGAAATAATGTTAAGATTCAAAATAACGTTTCGGTATTTAACGAGGCAGATATTCATGACGGTGTGTTTATCGGCCCCCATGTTTGTTTTACAAACGATAAATATCCACGAAGCATAACTCCTGAAGGAGACCTTAAATCCGCTACTGACTGGAAAACGTATAAAACAGTGATACATTATGGCGCGTCCATTGGCGCAAATGCGACGTTAGTACCGGGAGTAACTATCGGAAAATGGGCCTGTATCGGTGCAGGTACTGTTGTTACGAAAGATGTACCTGACTATGCACTTGTCATTGGCAATCCTGGAAAGGTTGTTGGGTACGTTACTGAACAAGGAACAAGGAAAGTGGAACCAGACCAAACACAACATCATACAATTGCCATTGCAAAACCTATTATCGGTGAGGAAGAAAAAAAAGCAGTGATGGACGTACTTACATCTGGTAACATTGTCCAGGGAGAAAAAGTGAAACAGCTTGAAGATCAGTTTGCTATATTCTGCGGGACGAAATATGCCGTTGCGGTAAGTTCGGGCACGGCAGCGTTACATGCATCGTTGTACGCATTAGGAATTAAAGAAGGTGATGAAGTTATTACAACACCGTTTACCTTTGTCGCCACGGCAAATAGTATCCTAATGCAGAATGCTATTCCTGTTTTTGTTGACATTGACGAGGAAACATACACTATTGATCCTCAGAAAATAAAAGAAAAGATAACTCCTAAAACAAAAGCTATCATCGCTGTCGACTTATACGGCCAGATTTATAATTATACAGATGTTAAAAAAATTGCAAATGAACATAACCTCAAAATAATCGAAGATGCGTGCCAGTCTGTTGGCGCGGAACAAAACGGACTGCGTGCAGGTAACTTTGGCGATCTTGCTGTGTTTAGTTTTTATGCGACTAAGAACATGATGTCTGGTGAAGGAGGCATGGTAGTAACGAACAATGAACAGTACGCACACCTTGTACGACGGTTTAGGTTTCACGGCCAGGATAACCATACTAAGTATGAGTACCAGGATATAGGATACAATTACCGTATGACGGACATGCAGGCAGCGATTGCTATTGAACAATTAAAGAAAATTGATATGTTTACAAATACAAGGAGACGAAATGCACGCCTTCTTTCAGAAGGATTGCAGAACATTCCAGGGATTATCGTTCCCAAAGTAAAAAATGGAAAACATGTGTTTCATCAATATACTATTCGGCTTGAGAACTTTCACCGTACACGAGACGAACTTGTTGAACATCTCAAAAAGAACAATATTGGTAGTAACGTGTTTTATCCATGTCCGCTACATCTCCAGACAAACTTTAAACGATTTGGTTACCAAGAGGGAGATTTTCCCGTCGCGGAGAAGGTAAGTATGCGAGTGCTGAGCCTTCCCGTGCATCCTTCCGTCAGTGAAGAAGACTGTACAAAAATTATTGAGGTACTCCGAAATGTATAGGGTTGGAGTTATCGGTGTCGGACTGATGGGAAAAAACCATGCACGTGTTTATGCAGATTTAGAAAACGTAGAATTGGTTGCCATTGCTGACCCTCACGAAGAAGTCCTTTCGGTTCATGCAAAAAGGTTCGGATGTAAGAAGTATACAGATTATAGAGACATGATTGAAAATGAACGTCTTGATATTGTGTCTATTGCCGTTCCGACAACTCTTCACAAGAAAGTTGCATTTGACGTTATTGCAAAGGGAATCAATGTCCTTCTTGAAAAACCTATTGCATCAACTGTTCAGGAAAGTAAAGACATTGTTGCATTTGCACACGAAAAGAACGTGAAATTGATGATAGGACATATAGAGCGGTTTAACCCCGCAGTTATAGAACTTAAAAAACAGCTCGAGGATAAAAAGTTAGGGAAGATCTTTAAGATTGATGTGAACCGTGTAGGACCGTTTACCAGAAGGATAAACGATGTTGGTGTTGCTATTGACCTTGCTGTTCATGATATAGACATTATCAGATATATTACTGGCTCGGAAATTAATAAAGTACAATCCATAACAGAGAGACATATCCATGACGTTCATGAAGATTTGGTAAGTTCGCTCCTTACACTTGATAATGGGATAGTATGTACCCTTAATGTGAACAGGCTTACGCCGACACGGATTAGGAATATGTCTATCACGGGAGAAAAAGGAATGTTTGTCGTGGACTATATTGACCAGAACCTTTATTTTCATGAAAATACAAAAGGAACAAGTTATGGGGAGTTTATCCGTGACGTGAGTGAGGGAAAGATAACAAAATATTTTATTGAAAAGAAAGAACCGCTAAAAGCGGAAATTGAACATTTTGTCATGGTTGTTGAAAACAATGACGTGCCGTTGGTTACCGGTGAAGACGGGTTTAAAGCAATTCAAGTAGCACACAGATTACTGGAAAACAAAAAGTCATGGTATAATAATAATAATAATAATAATGAGGATACTAAAAGTTATATTACATGTGAGGAGAACAGAATGAAAAATGTACTTATTGTTGGTTTTGGAGAAATTGGAAAATCGTTGTTTAGCGTCATGAATGAGAAAAAGAAGTATACGATATTGACAAAGGACGTTGAAGAAATTGAACTACATGAAGACATTGACGTCATGCATGTCTGCATACCATACTTTGACCATTTTGTTGATGTTGTAAGCAAGTACATTGCAATGTATAACCCAAAACTTACAATTATTCATTCAACAGTACAGCCAGGAACGACAAAGAAAATATTCACACGAACAAACGCGTTACTTGTTCATTCTCCTGTACGTGGAAGACATCCTCACCTTGAAGATGGAATTAAACGGTTTGTGAAATTTATAGGGCCAACAAGTGTTGAAGCAGGAAAACGTGCCAAGGAACATTTTGAAGAATGGGGAATCACTGCAGAAGTATTACATTCCGCAATCAACACTGAAGTGGGAAAACTTTTATCCACGACATATTATGCAGCTAACATTGCGTTCCATCAGGAAATGAACAGGATATGTATACAGTTCGGTGCTGACTTTAAAGAATCTGTTACGCGGTTCAACCAAACATGTACAATGGACATTGACCATAAGATTCCACGGCCGGTAATGTTCCCAGGCGTTATTGGTGGACATTGTTTACTTCCAAACATTGACATTTTACGAAAAGACGTTTCGTCAAGTCTTCTGAACGAGATTATTGAAAGTAATGAAAAACGGAAAAAAGAAGTTGAAAAGGAAAGAGAACAAGAACAAGTATAATCAAACTTTTTTCATCTTCCTAAACAACTTTTTTGGATTGTCAATCAATATTTGTTTTTGTTTTTCTTCAGGAAGTTCACGTATGGGCCACATACTATGCTCTTCCGGAGGGTAGTATCCTAAATCAGAGCCAAAAAGTATTTTGTGAGGAATTTTCTCAACAGCGTCTAAAAATAGTTCTAAAATCTGACTTTTACTTTGCTCAACAGGTTTATCACTTCGTACATATGATGTGTTTGACACTTGCCTTTTGATTCTGTCAGGATCTAACGATGTTGTATTTAGATAAACATTAGGAAATTCTTGTGCAAGTGCAACAGCAAGTTTCATATATTCAATCTGTAACCCGCCAAAATGTGCCAAGATAAGTTTCAGGCGAGGATATTGGGTACAAACCTGCCGAATCATGTCAGCGGAAGAGTAGTCGGAACCACTTGCAGAACAATGAAACAGTAACGGAATATCATGTTTGATGGCAAGTTCATAATACGGAAAATATTTTTGATCCTGTATTGATGTATGAAACAATGACGGGAATGACTTCAACCCTACAACATGATTCTGTTGCAATAATGTATCAATTGCCCATGGAGAATCAAACTCTTCTTTCCACGACGCCATGGTATTATTAGGGTTAAACAAGAGATAACATCCCAGAAATTTGTCGTTGTGTTGGACGTGTGTAATAACTTCTTTATTTTGGCTTGAATCAAATGGGATAGTAATAAATTTTGTTGTATCAAATAAATTGTTGGTAAAATACGTTTTTGTATGGTTCTGAACACCAAACATGTCAGACGTTCCATAAAATGTATGTGTATCGATTATGTGAATGGGAACACGTTTAGATTGACTTTGCAAGTCACGTAATGTGATTACGTCATGCTTATTAAACACACTTTCTTTAATGAGGTTCAACAACTTTTCGTGTTCTACGGCAAGCAACGTTAAATCGATTGTTTGCATTGCTTCTTTGTCTTCTAACGGATGACAATACTGACAGAAATATTGTTCAATAATCTCTTTACTGAGATAAGGATCATACGCATACACGTTAATGTTATATTCCTGTAGTTCTTGTATAAGATGTTTAACACGACTATTCCTATAATCGGGAACGTTTGGTTTAAACGTAAGGCCAAGAACAAGAATGTTAGTTCCGCCAGACTTGTGCAACCTCTTTACTATTTTCCCAGCATAAAACTTGTGCATGTCGTCATTGATATGTCGCCCTGCTAAGATTACTTGTGCATGGTGACCTATCTCTTCTGCTTTATATGTTAGGTAATATGGATCAACACCGATACAATGACCGCCAACCAAACCTGGCTGGTAATTATGAAAGTTCCATTTGGTTGATGCAGCATCTAAGACAGCATGGACGTCGATATCCATTTTATCAAAAATTATTGTAAGTTCGTTCATAAGTGCAATGTTTAAATCGCGCTGAATATTTTCAATAACTTTTGCTGCTTCAGCAACTTTTATTGAGGGGGCTACGTGCGTTGTTGTAATTGTACTATACACCTCATTAATCGTGTTAGAACTTTCACTGTCCATCCCCGCAACAACTTTTATTATTTTGTCAACAGTATGGCCTTTATCGCCAGGATTCATCCGTTCAGGACTGTACCCCACTTTGAACCCTTCACCACACCGTAATTTTGAAAACGTTTCAAGTATGGGAACACAGACATCCTCTGTAACACCAGGATAGACTGTACTTTCATAGACAATTATCGTTCCCGAAGAAATGTTCTCACCGACACATTGTGATGCTGACGTAACGTATGATAAGTCTGGATTTTTGTTTTTATCAATAGGTGTAGGAACACACACAATAACAAACTGTGCTTTTTTTAAAAAAGCAGGTTCCGTTGTAAACTGTATTTTTGATTCTTCTAAATCAGTGTACGAAACTTCGTGAGATAGATCATTATATTTACTAAGTTGCTCTATTCGCGTCCTGTTAACGTCAAAACCGATAACGGAGAAATGTTTTGAAAGCATTACTGCGAGAGGTAGACCAACATACCCTAACCCAACGATTGCAATAGTATTAATGTTCATGGGATGTACCGGTGTATTTTTTATACCATTCAATAAACTCTTTAATTCCCTGTTCGATGCTTACTTTTGGCTCCCAGCCAAGGACGTTTTGTGTGTGTATAATGTCTGCAAACGTAACGGGAACATCGCCTTGCTGTAACGGCATCATGTTTTTCACGGCGGTTTTCCCAAGTTCTTTTTCAATACATTCAATAAAATAATTAAGTTCAACAGTGTCTGGATTTCCAAGATTGAACACATCGTTTCCTTTCACAGTATCAAGAGATTTAATTATCCCCGTAACAATGTCTGTAATGTACGTAAAACTTCGCTTCATTTTTCCTTGGTTATAAACGTCTATTGGTTGTCCTTCTAATATTGCTTTGGTAAATTTAAACAGTGCCATGTCTGGCCTTCCCCATGGACCATACACGGTAAAAAAACGCAAGCCAAAACAGTTCATGCCATACAAATGATGATACACATGTGCGTACAGTTCATTTGCTCTCTTTGTCGCTGCATACAAACTTATAGGTTTATCAACTGTATCTTCAACAGCAAATGGTGTTTTTTCGTTGCCGCCATACACCGAACTTGACGACGCATACACTAAATCGTGGATTTTAAATTCTTTCATTAGCTCGAGAATATTTAACGTGCCAAGAACATTTACTTGATTATAAATAAACGGATTTTCGAGTGAATGTCGAACACCCGCCTGTGCAGCTAAATGGCACACCTTATCAAAATGGTATGTCTGGAACACTGTTTTCATGGCATTATAGTCCCAAATAGATATTTTGTAGAATCTAATCTTATCTTTAAATTGTGCAATCCTATCTTTCTTTAACTGAGGATTATAATAACTGTTCATATCGTCTATGACAACAACCTCGTCTCCCCTTTTAAGAAGTTCTTGGACAACATGTGAACCAATAAACCCTGCACCGCCTGTGACTAAGATTTTCATAGTACACATTTCTAAAATAGACGTATTTAAAGGTTATGATGTTGTGTTTGTTACTACTGTTGTTACGTAAAGTTTATAAATAATTTTCTTTGTGTTTTATACAATGCCATGTTTTACACTTGATGAGCTTACTGAACAACTTTCTCCTATACGAAAGTATAATCCCGTTTTTGGACAACTTAAAACAGAAATACTAGATGCTTGGAAAAGAGCCCTTACTCGTGATACAAAAAATTATAATCTTAGAAGAATTGATGTCAGAGATGATGAAGATTCTCTGGTCTTTGCTGGAACAGGTAATAGTGCATGGGTAGTAATTCCAACACCACTATCAACAAGTTATACTTCACTTCCTAGAAGAACTGGTGGTGGAATACGATTGAATCTAGGCGGAACAAAACTTCACATTGATCCTGGCCCTCAAGCAATTGCCAATACTGAAAGTCTCCTTGGGAGCGTTATCCCAACAGACGGTATAGTTGTTACACACGTTCATTTAGATAATGCCAGTGAAACATTTCCTTTAATTTACTCAGCAGCAGCGGGAGGAAGTCTTAGAAAAACTCTTGTAGAAGAACATCTTAGAAGATCACTCCCCGTGCTAGTTAGCAATAAAACATTTATGGACGATTTTAATGCTGGCACATCACAACGAGCATTTTATGAATCAATGTTGAGTAGAAGAGAAACACTTCAACCAGGTGAGAGTGTAACAATTAATGGTATTAAGATTACTGCAACACCTGCGGTTCATAACGAAACTCCAAATATTTCAGAGACTATTGGATTACTCATTGAATATGAGGGTATTCGTATTGGATATACAGGGAATACGGCATTGTTCAAGACTGCTCCTGTGAAAGAATGGGAAAGAGCACGAGATATTAGTGCAAGGGTTGGTCCGATTGAAAAACAATTAGAAACGTATAATCACATTATTGAAGCGTATGAAGGTGTTGATATTCTAATAGCAGAAATGGGGTCGGTTACATTAAATCACGATAGCATCAAACCAAGCCAGTTTCTTCGTGCTGATGGAATATATGTGTTAGCAAAAGCAGTTAAACCAAAAATGCTTTTCATTTCTGAAGTTGCGCCAGAGTCTGATCTTTTAGTTCCAATAGATGATGAAGTTCGAATGATTGCCCATGGTGACGTAACATATAGAGACTCACAAAAAGGAGAAGTTAGTTTTGCAGAAGTAGTTTCAAGAACAATCGAAAATGCTTTAGAGGTTCCTACAGTACTTACATATGATGGAATGGTGTTTAAAATCTGATGAGAAGATTTGTCATAGACAGATTTAAAATAAAACAATTAGAATAACACCAACAACCATAACTAACGCGCCACTTACTCGAGCAAACAAGTTTCTTTCTTTAAATAACCAACCCCCATACATAACACTAAATAATATACTTAATCTTTTAATTGATATAACGTAGGGGACAATTTGCATAGTAAATGCAATATTAATGAATATTGCTCCCAATGCTGAGATTAAACCTATTAAGAAAAATGTATGAAAGTTATTTTTATACACACTCAAAATATTTATTGAACGAAAGGAAGAGATAGCAATGAAAGCTATTCCTAAAAATAAATGAACAAATGCCGATCCAAACAAAGTATCAGAATTCTGGACAACCATTTTATCAAAATTTGAAGAGAGGCTAAACAAGAATGCAACAATAAGCATATAGACAACTCCTCTGTCTTTAAACATTCTTTTGAATGGATCTATTAAACCACCCCCATTTTTTGTCATATTTAGGACGTATGATCCCAAAACGATTAGAACAATTCCAACCATTCCAATAGGCGTAGGGAATTCTCTAAGAAGAAGAAACGAGGTTACAATAAGAAATACAGGCGTAAATGATGTCATGGGTGTTGCTAAAGACAAATCTGTGATTTTCAATGCTTTATAATATAACGTTGTTGAAACAATATTGAGAAAGACTGATGCAAAAACTGCTAAATAAAAAGAATTCCCCAACGCAGGAAACCCTTTAATGAAAGAGGCAAAAATAAGAACACAAAACGCGCTAAGAAACACGCCACTTGCGAGAACGTATTGGTTAACGTTTTTCAAAAATTTCTTAACAAGTGCAAAATATGTTGCACTAAGAAAAGCCCCACCCAATGCAAATAAATACCACACCACAAACATCACCGCCGCCCAATACCAACATATTCAAACCCTTCTTCTTTAACCAAAACAGGCTCATAAATGTTACGGCCGTCAATAAGAACTTTTTCTTTCATCTGTTTTCCAAGTTCAGCAAAATTAACATTTCTAAATTCGTCCCATTCAGTTACCAAAAATATTGCAGAACTGTCCTTGACCGATTCTTCAAGAGACGTACAATACGTAATCGAATTACCGAAAATTGATTTGGCTTCGTCCATTGCAACAGGATCGTACACGTTAACGACAGCACCGGCATCAATCAATCCTTGAATAAGTACCAGTGATGCAGCTTCTCGGACATCACTCGTTTTTGGTTTAAACGAAATTCCCCATACAGAAAATATTTTTCCTGAGAGCGATCCAAACCGTTTCAGAGCTTTTGTAAGTAACAATGATTTCTGGTTGGTATTTAACACATCAACACGTTTTAATAACGATGCGTTATATCCACAACTAGCAGCAGTGGCAACTAATGCGCGAACATCTTTAGGAAAACAAGAACCGCCATAGCCAATACCTGCATTCAGAAATTTTGGACTTATACGATAATCCATACCCATTGCTTGTGACACAACTTTAACATCTGCACCTAGTACGTCGCAAATGTTTGCAATTTCGTTAATGAAACTTATCTTTGTTGATAAAAAAGAATTGTTTGCGTACTTGATCATCTCTGCAGTTTCCCATGACGTTTCCAAGACAGGGATGTATGTCCTGACACGGCCCGTGTACACTTTTCGTACTAACGCAAACGCTTTATCTGTCTTTGCACCGACAACAATCTTGTCAGGATGTGTAAAGTCATGAACAGCAGCACCTTCTTTCAAAAACTCGGGGTTGGAAACGATTTCTACCTGAGAATTGGGATTCTTTGTGTGAATGATTTCAAAACATTTTTGTGCCGTCCCAGGCGGCACAGTACTTTTGTTAATCAGCAGTTTATATCCCTGAGAAAATTCTGCAACAGATTCTGCAACACTGAACACATACGACAAGTCTGCAGAACCGTTGTTCATACTTGGCGTTCCAACACAGTTAAAGATTATATTCCCAAACAAGACCCCTTCTTTAATGTCTGTTGTAAATGTAAGGCGACCTTTCTCACGACTTTTCTGCACTACCTCATTCAAGCCAGGTTCATAAAAAGGGATTTCTCCAGTACGTAGTTGGGTAATTTTAGTTTCGTCAATATCAACACATAACACAAAATGGCCCAAATTAGCCAAACATGCACCCGTTACCAAGCCAACATATCCGCTGCCAACAATCGTAATGTTCATACCTTTGTCTCCCTATATAAAATTCCACACGCAATTTTCTGTCCATGTTCGCTCTCTACCGCTTTTATGAATGCAATACTTTTATCAGATGGATCGTACTTGTCATCAAGATAATACACTCTTTCTGTATAATACTTGGTAGTCTTGCCAAAGGTAAGGCATGGTTGAATAACATCAACAAGTGCAAAACCATCATGTTGAATGGCTTTTGTTAAAATGTCAACACAGTGTGACATGTTTCCTGCGTACGTACGCGCAACGAACGTCGCACCTGACGCAATGGCGACTGCAAGTGGATTGAGTGGTCGTTCTGTAGAACCGAGAGGGCTTGACTTACTTTTCTTTCCAATATCTGATGTTGGAGAATATTGGCCAGTTGTTAAACCAAAGACGCCGTTGTTATGAACAATGTATGTTATTGGAACATCTCGTCGGCAGGCATGGATGAAATGGTTCCCACCTTCACTATATCCGTCGCCATCACCACCGAATGCAATGACAGTAAGGTCTTTATTTGCAAGTTTTATTCCCTGTGCAACTGGAAGTGACCGACCATGTAATCCAACAAACCCGTTTGTTTTTGTCCAGTAGGGAAGTTTTGCAAAACAACCAACACCAGACACAAGTACAGCGTTGTGTGGTTCACAGTGTAGTTCTGTTAATGCTTTTTGTACACTTTTCAAAATAGTAAAATTGCCGCAACCAGGACACCAGTTCGGCTTCTCTGTACTATTATGATCTTGTAATTCTACCATTTTTGTATTATTAGTTTGTACACTTCGTCAACAGTAAACGGTTGACCATTATATTTTGTAATTGTTTCGTGCATTGCTATTCCCGTTTGTTCTTTAATCAGTCTTCCTAATTGACCAGAATAATTATTTTCAATCAATATGGTCTTTTTTGACTTCTTCAAGATGTCATGCACGGTCGTTGTATGAAACGGACACATATATTTCATCTGTAAAAGATTAATCTTCTTGCCCTCTGAATTTAGTGTATCAACAACCTCTTTAACAGCAGATGTTGTACTTCCCCAACACACAACCGTTACATCTGCATCCGAAGAACCATACAATTCTGGAGGAGGCAATTCGGTTTCAATTAAGTTTAATTTGTCCATACGACGACGCATCATCGACGTTCGTATTGTTGGATCTTCCGTTATACATCCGACCTCAGTATGTTCATCGCCAGCACATGTGTACATACCATTCTTTGTACCCGGCACAGTTCGCAGAAGAGGTTCTCCCTCGTACCGCATAAACATACCATCTTTTATTTGAGAATTACCAACAGTATTAATAATATTGAACCGCTGTGAAAAGTCAATGTGTAAATCGTCAGACAATGTAACAGTTACAAAGCTTTCTGCTACTGCCGTATCAACAAGAACGATAACTGGGAGCTGATACTTTTCCGCAATGTAAAATGCACGTTTTGTTTCTGTGTAACATTCTTGTACATTTCCAGGTGCAATAACGACACGGGGAAAATCTCCCTGACCAGCCGAAAGAACAAATGAAAGGTCTCCCTGTTCAGTTTTTGTTGGAATGCCTGTTGCGGGTCCCGGCCGCTGACCTTCAATAAGAACTAAAGGAATTTCTGCCATGCTTGCAAGGCCAACCGATTCTACCATCAACGAAAAGCCACCGCCGGACGTTGCCGTCATTGCTCGTGCTCCTGCATACGATGCACCAAGCGCCATGTTGATAGCTGCAATCTCGTCTTCTGGTTGTACTACTGTAAGAGCTTCAGTTGTGATAGCGTCTTTTGCAAGATTGTGAAGTATCTTTGACACGGGAGTCATGGGATACTGTGCATGAAACGTAATACCTGCATCTAACGCACCTTGTGTAATGGCATCATTTCCAGTATAAAATCCTAATGACAAGGATTTTTTGAGTGCTGGAAAATTAATGGTATTACTTTTTTCAATAGAATTGTATCCCTTTTGGACAGCAGTACGAAAAGTTTCCAACAATACTGGTTTGTGTTTGAAAATATCTTCCATCACGGATTCAAGAATATCATACCCTATACTACATAACTTAACAGCGGCACCAACAAAGATGGCATTCGCAACATTTTTCTCAATAGATTCTTGTTGTATTTTTGTTATTTGAAGTGGAACATAATGAACATTACGTTTTGTTGTACGTATTTCAACAGAATCGTTAAAAATAATAGTTCCGCCATCGACAACAAATGTGGTATGTTTTTCTCCCGTCGCAGAATCTAATGCCAACAAGACATTAACATGTTCAATAGGAGCGGCGATAGGTATTGAAGAAACACGTATAGTATGATAGTTATGACCACCTTTAATCTGTGATGCATATTCTTTATGTAAAAAAACGTGATATCCTGCTTTGATAAATACTTTTGCGATGATATCTGCTGCGGTCGCTATTCCCCAGCCGGCTTCTCCACCAATCCGAATAACAAACGAATTCATTGTTAAAATTATATGTTTTTATATAGATTCTCTGCATCTTTCAGCGATTCAAAACTTCCTATGTCAAACCAATGTTCATCAAACACAAAACCGTGAACTGTAGAATTGTGGACAAGGAACTTAACAAAGTCTCCCGTATTGTCAGCACTACCGCGTTCCATTGCCTTCTCAATAAACTGAAAATCTTCTTTCTTGAACAAATAACATGCAGTACTTGCAAGCGCACTGCTCGGTTCGAGCGGCTTTTCTTCAAATCCGATAAGCTTTTCACCTTGAAGGACACCAACGCCAAACCTTCTCCGGACCTTTTCAACATCTTTAAGATCACAAAACGCAACTGATGAACTGTTATTTCTTTCTGAAAATGTAATAAATTGTTGTAATTCAAACCCAAACAAATTATCGCCCGCAATAACAACAATATCTTCATTGATCTCTTTTTCTTGTATCACATGATATATGTCTCCGACTGCACCTAATCTGTCATCGTTACTCGTTGTTCCGTCATTAAGAAGAACAATATTTTTGGGAGATGTATAATTGCAATGCCACGTGCGAAACAAATCATAAAATCGTGCATTTGTGACAATATAAATGTCCCGGATATTTTTAATGGTGTTAAGTTTTTCAAGAATATGTTCAATAATGGGAATCTTGTTCACTTCCAATAATGGTTTTGGCTGGTTTTCTGTAAGCGGGTATAATCGTGTTGCGTACCCTGCAGCCAGGATGATAGCTTTCATACGGTAAAATGTCTTAAAAAGTATTTAAAAGCGTTGTGGAAGAAGAACCTGCGGTATAGTGTCACTGGTACATAAAGAATAAAATTAAAATAAAGATGGACAGCTTACCAAGTTTCCCACGTAATGCAGTACACCAAGGTACGGAAGCGTTCTTAATTTCCGTGTTCGAAAAGGGAACGGATGAACCAAGCCCCTATGGCCGTCCAGAAGACTATTTCTTAGCCCCATTTATAAAAGTTACGATTGGTTTTTCACAACTCTTTAAATATCGAGCCAACCCATTCAGTTTTCATGTACCAAGACAATTCTTTTGATGGCCGTACCCTCGTTATCATTTCGGGCTATTTTAACCCCACACATATTGGACATGTACGACTTATTGAAGACGCAAAAAAGTTAGGGGATAAACTTATTGTGATTGTCAATAATGATATACAACAAATACGTAAGAAAGGTAAAATAATAATGTCAGAGGATGAAAGGGTGGAAGTTGTCAAAGCGATGAAGTATGTTGATGAAGTCTTTCTGTCGATTGATGAAGAGTCGCCAGTAATTAATTCTTTAGAACATATAGCACGACTGCATCGTCATTGGAATAAGATAATCTTTGCAAATGGGGGGGACAGAGAATCAAAGAAAGTTGTTCCTGAAACTCCACTGTGCGAAAGATACAATATCGAAATGAGATTTGATGTTGGAGGAACAGAAAAACTAAATTCAAGTACTAACATAAACAGATTACGTGGAGCGGAAGATAGTGGAAGTAAAAAAATAAAAATTAATCCCTTCATTTTCAGGAATTATGATATTCGAGGTATTGTTGGAAAAGATCTTGACGAGGAAAAAGTTCATGCTATTGGAAACGCGTATGGGACATTCTTACGACGACGAAAAATACGGCACGCCGTTGTAGGGCGCGACTGTAGGTTAAGTAGCGACATGTTTCGGGACTCATTAATTAAAGGAATGACAGAAATGGGAATCAATATTATTGATATTGGAATGGTGATGACCCAGATGATGTATTATGCACAGTACAGATTTCAGACAAACGGTGGTGCTATGATAACCGCATCACATAATCCCTACAATTATAATGGGTTCAAATTGGGAATAGGATATTCATTAACAACAGGGCCTGAGGAAGTCAAAGAAATACGGACAATTATTGAAAATGGAGATTATTTTAAATCAGAAAAAATAGGAACTGTAGAACAACAAGATGTTACAGAAGATTATTACCATGATATTCTTAAGAAGATTACTCTCAACAAAAAATTTAAAGTTATTGTTGATTCCGGATGCGGTACAACGGGACTCTTTATTCCAGAATTATTACGACGAGCAGGATGTGATGTTATTGAAAGAAATACTACTGTTGATGGGAAGTTCCCTGTAGGAACACCTGACCCTACCGCAGAAAGTACAATGAAAAGGGTACGTGATGCAGTACTTGAAAACAATGCAGATATTGGTTTTGCGTTTGACGGTGACGGTGATAGGATAGGCACGGTTGACGAGAAAGGAAGGGTATTATGGAACGATGTTCTTGTTGCCATTTTCGCAAAGGAAATTCTTGAACGATTTCCTCACTCAAAGATTGTTTATAACGGGTTATGCTCACAGGTTGTTAGAGAAGTGATACACCAAAACAATGGCATTCCTGTTATGTGGCGAACTGGTCATTCCTTCATAAAATCAAAAATTGCAGAAGAAAATGCAGTGTTCGGTGGTGAACTGTCTGGCCATTTCTTTTTTGCTGATAATGCGTACGGCCATGATGATGGTGCGTACGCCGTTGTGCGTGTGTTAGAATATTTATCTGAAAGGAACGTTTCACTGAGCCAGTTATACGAATCATTTCCTGTTTACATTTCATCACCAGAAATTAAAATCGGCTGTCCAGACGAAAAGAAAGAAGCCATAATAAAAGACATTGCAGAAAAATTTAAAGCTGACTTTCCAGGAAATACTGTTACCGATGATTCAGTGATACCTGGCGATGATGGAACGCGGATAGATTTTACTGACGGCATGGTTATATTCAGATATTCACAAAATGGACCTTATATTACAATTAAGTTTGAAGCACAAAATCAAGAAACGTACAATCAACGGAAGAAGTATGTTAAAGATACACTCCTTCGATACCCAGACATGGTTTGGCAGGATGACCTGTGTGTTAATGTAGAAAGTTTAGATTGATTTTGTAATATCCATAAATAATTTAAAGAAAGAGTGAATTATAGTCATTCTATGGAAACCGAAACGATACAGAAGTACGTTAAAGCAGGAACAATAGCTGCGGAAGCGCTTCAGTATGGCACGTCGTTAATTAAAAATGGTACGAAAGTTATTACCATTCTTGACGCGATTGAAACAAAAATACAAGAATTAGGCGGAGAACTCGCATTTCCTGCACAAATATCATTGAATGAATGTGCTGCACATTCGTGTTCTGACATGAACGATGAGACTGTACTACACGATCATGTTGTAAAGTTAGATGTTGGTGTCCATATTGATGGATATATCGCAGATAACGCAGTGACGATTGATTTATCAGGCAAATATACTGAACTTGTAAATGCAAGCCGTGACGCGCTCAGCGAAGCGTTAAAGATTGTCACGCCAGGCGTTAGTTTAGCAGAGATTGGTAATGTTATCCATAAAACAATTACGTCGTACGGTTTTTCTCCGGTACGAAATCTTTCAGGTCACGGATTAGGTCATTATAATATTCATACAAAACCTTCAATTCCAAATTTTGATAATGGGAACAAAAACACGCTTAAAGATGGAGACGTTATTGCCATAGAACCGTTTGCGTCAACAGGTGCAGGTATTGTCCAAGAAAGTGTTCCCGCAACAGTATTTACATTAGTAAAAGATGCAGGAGTCCGCGACCCTATAACGCGAAAGGTATTACAGGAAATTAAAAAGTATAATGGCCTTCCGTTTGCAAAACGGTGGTTAGAAAGAACATTTGGAACGCCAAGAACTGCCCTTGCCCTTCGAACACTTGTCAGAGTAGGTTGTGTCCAGGAACATTCGCCCCTTGTTGATCAGTCACGAGGTATTGTGTCGCAAGCAGAACATTCTGTTATTGTACAAAAGAAACCTCTTGTCTATACCCGAAGAGGATAATTATTTTCTCATTCTAGGAAGGACTTTATACACAAAAACGGCACCGGCAAGTATTATTACCCAGAAAAGTGTCCAATGAATGAGGCCGAAACCAAACAGGAAGAGGTTCGCCACTAAAATTGCTAACACACTGATTCCAAGTATTCGTAATTGTTTTTTGTTCATCGTAATTTTGTAATAACTTCAGAAACAGTTAATAATGTTTCGCTTCCTGATTTCATGTCTCTGAGCATAACTTTATTTTGTTTACATTCATTCTCACCTATGATAATGACGTACGGGATGTTAAGCGCATTAGCATACTGTAAACTTTTACTCACACCTTTCTTCCCAAGAGCAAAATCTGTGTTAATACCTGCACTTCGTAACTGTTGCGCAACTTGTAAAGATTCTTGTACTGTATTTATAGGGATGATGTATGCTTTTGCGATAGATCCAACACCTAATGCTGCCTTTTCTTTAAAGACGTCCATGATAGGTTCAATGCCGAACGCAATGCCGACAGCAGGAACAATTCTGTCACCACCCATAAAGTCGCCAATCATGTTATCGTACCGGCCCCCGCCAGCTAATGAAGAGGTTACGTTTCCTTTCTTCAGAAAGACTTCAAAGACAGTTCCGGTATAATATGATAATCCCCGAACCATAGATATGTCAAACCCTGCATTTTTCACGCCAAGAACATTAAGGTAGGAAAATAATTCTTTCAGTTCTTCAATACCTTCTTTTCCTTCATCATCAGTTATTATCTTTGTAATTTGTTGCAATGTTCTGTTTTCTTGTATGAACGTAAAAAGATTTTTTATTTGTACTGAAGTATACTTTCTCTCAGATAATTCTTTTTTTACGCCATCAACACCAATCTTTTCAAGTTTATCGATTGCGATAAGTGCATTTTCTTTATTTTTGATACCTGCCTGCGTAAGGATTCCGTTTAACAATTTTCTATTATTGACTTTAATGACAACATTCAATTTCCAATAATCAAAAAAAGTTTCTGCCAATGAAAGGATTTCTGCATCTGCAAGCATTGATGACGTTCCTATAGTATCAACGTCACACTGCCAAAACTGCCTGTATCGTCCTAACTTTATTGGTCCGTCCCTGAACACGGGACCCATTTCGTATCGCTTAAACGGTAATTTTAATGTAGGATTTTGTGCAACGTACCTTGCTAATGATGTTGTCAGTTCAAACCGTAACCCTAACTTCCTTTTTCCCTGATCTTGAAACGTAAAGGTTTCTTTAAGAGCATCACTTGCAGTTCCCGCACCGCCTTTTGCCGCAAGAGTTTCGAATCGTTCAATGATAGGCGTTTCTAACGGAAGGAATCCGTACCGTTCAAACATAGATGTAAGAGATTCAACTACTTTATTCTTTACAATTTTCTCTTCCGGAGGTATGTCCCGGACACCGCGTGCAGTTTGTAATTTCATTGTATATTACCTCATATTATTTTTTGTAGTTTTATATATCTTTTGTAAGTAAGACTAAACCACTATCATCAAATATTGTTTCGTAGATAATGAGTCCATCTTCTTTTATCGTTCTCCCTGAACAAACTATATCAATTGCAAGATCAGCATTTCCCAATCTAATTTGTCTTTCAACCTGACCCTTACCATACAACACCGTTGGGTTCCATCCTTTTCGTCGAAGGAACTGGTTTGTTAAGTTTCCATATTTTGATGGAGCAGAAAGTACCATATCATCAAGAAATGAAGGGGGCGTAATTTCTTCTGGTCCAAGTAAACATAAACGGGGTTGAGTTTCACCTGGCCATGGAACAAAATATTTGACTCTAATTCTTTGACCAAGACCACTTGCACGATAATCCTGAAATAAATCATTTCCCGTCCATCCATATTCTCCAAACTGATCTACTATCTTGGGGATGGTTTCACCTCGTATCATTACACAATCTATGGGTTCTTCAAAACAACCTTGAACTAAATAGTTAAATCTTTCAAGCCCACTGTTTCTTGGAACATAGACAGTGAATACGACCAGCACGTCGTTGTGCCTTAGCCTCCATAATTATTGCTTCTGGTGCACCCAATCCTTCGGCTATAAAACGCTGCGGGTTTTGTAAATCTTTATCCATTATTTTCATTTTTCAAATCCTCCTGTTTTAAGCCCAGATGGCTTTACACACTTCTCCACTACAGTCCTTGCAAGAATGTCAATAGTATTAATCGTATCTTTACTTTTTCTTATGAGCAAAGGAAGTTCCGTACAGCCAAGGATAACTTTTCTTGCGTGTTCTAATTTTAGTGTCTTAGTTATTTCCATTAAGACTTGTCTATCTTCTTTCTTCTTATCACCTGAAAGAATTCTAAGAATAATCCTGGTCGTTTTCTTTTGTTGAGTACTATCAGGAATTATTAGCACAATATCCCCTAACAAATTACCATAGATATTTGTATTAATAGTCATCTCTGTTCCTACTAAACCAACTTTGTCTAAACCAAGTTTCTTAACCTCCCTAACAGTTTCTTCTACAATACTAATTATTGGTACAGAAACAGCCATTCTCATTTCTGGCAAGTAATAGTTTACCGTGTTACAAGGAATAGCAATAAAATCAACTCCCAAAGAAACTAACCTTTGTACTCCATCCATAAGTAACTCTTTTACCTTTTCTTCTTGTTCAGGGTTTTCAACTACGTCCGGAATTGGTAAATTAATGATAACTATCTCAGGAAAATCATTATCATACTTTGCCCCATACTTTGTTTGAAATATTTGGATTATTCTTAAATAAAGTTCCGCGGTTGCTTCTGGGCCCATACCTCCCAGTATACCAACATTCTTATACTTCTGTCCGAGGGTGAATACAATCACCACATATGTTTTGTTTCATTTTTATATATCTCCACATTTAAAGTCTGTTTGACTTGAAGGCCTGCGGGCGGGAATTGAACCCGCGCCAGTTGCTCCACAGGCAACTATGCTACCACTACACTACCGCAAGCATAAATTGAGAAAAATTATTGAGAGGGACGTACTGTCCTATAGATGATGAACTATCTCCTGTAGAAAATTAAAGTTATAACTAGAAAAGATTTTACAAACAGTGAATACAATCAACTCGAGTATTTGATGTCATACTATACAGAAAACAGACCTACTATTTAAATTTTGTTGTTTTGTTACAACTAATTAGTTAAAATAATAGTTCTGTTCTTTATTTTCTCATTCTGAAAGACAATGCAATAAATCCTACAAAACTTAAACCGTATCCGAGAAGGTAAAAAACGTCCCTTAATATTCCAAATGTATCATACATGGTTGTCGTGAATGAATAGGAAAATAATAAATCAGCAACTAAAATACAACTGCTCGCAAGAAAGAAGAACATTAATGCACTTGCAAGACCGCGTATTTCTGAATAAAACAAAAGTACACTAAGTGCAAACGTAACTATCAACGAACTAACGATAGGATAAAAGTAATTGAACGGTGATTGTAATCCAGAAACCATACTGAATAAGAGGTACAATGTAAAGGAAATTAAAACGACGCCCGCGACTGCCATTATCGTAAGCTTTTTGGTATCATGAGATTGGCGTAATGTTGTCCCCGTAAATTGGATAAATGAAATGAGGATAAAAAGCGCACCAGCAGACCAATAAATGTCTTGAATTCCCATCGAGGAACTACTTTCAGAAACAACCGTTGAAAGATAATATGCAACCTCTCCCACAGAATACAGAAGGTAGCCCAACACAAGGAAGAAGAAGATAAAGTATGTCGAATCGCTGAACAGATCTTTCAGCTTGTCGTTAAAAAACCGTACAAGAACAACAATACCTGCTATTGATGCTAACGATGCTGAAATAACTATAAATAGAGCCAATGTGCTTTGTAAACTTTCTATCACCATATGCATAGAAGGAATAAAAATGAGTTTATAAATTATTCTGTAAATGAAATGGGCGACTGCGGGGAATTGAACCCCGACCAGGGGAGCCACAGTCCCCTACGCTACCATTACGCCACAGTCGCCATTGCAGATAGAATTACTGTACTCTTTTAAAAATCTTATGATAGTGTTGTACCAAATGTTTTGAAGAATTAAATAATAAAGTTAAAAAAGATTATTTCTGCCGTCGGGCAACAACAATCACGCCAACGATGCCTGCCAATACGAGAAGGGCAACAAATCCATTTCGAACAGGGTTCTGAGTGATAAAATTAACAACTGCCGCACCAGTTAATGGTGTACCTGTTGAATCGGTGGTTGTCCCGCCAGCCTGACCTTCTGAAAATAATGGACCCTGATCTTCTGCATTGAAAACGTCACGGATAATAGGTGCACCGTTAGGGTTTACTCTCGGTGTACCCGTGTTTGTCGTACCTGTTGTTCCACCAGTACCGCTTGATGTTCCTGCCGCTGTAGAGTTAATGAAGCCACTACTGCTACCTCCTCCACCACCGCCATTTCCACCGCCACCCGTTCCTCCAGTAGGAGCAGGATCTGGTGCGGGAGTACCACACGAACCATCAGTACATGTTCCTGATGAACAAACTACAGCACATGAACATGCAACACCGTCAGCTTGTTTTGTAACGCTTACGTCAAGCATCCGAGTATCATACGCTTCAAACGTGTCCGTTTCTGCAGTAACGCCGCACACTTTAAACGTAACATCATCGTCTGTACTGCCGCCTAACGTCATCGTGTAGAGGCTGTTTGAACCGACGGTGTACGTCTTTTGTTGTACGTTGTTCACGTATCCTTCTACAGTAACACTTGTTGCAGGACTTCCGTCAAGCGTAACACTTCCATCCCATCTACATGGTTCATCTGTAGGAAGAGGAAATGCGCCCATGACTGAAGAGCCAAGTACAAAAATAAAAACAAAAATCAATAAAGTTGTTTTATTCATTTTGCAATACCTAATCTACTACCTTTGCGTGTCGTATGTATTTTCCCAAGCCACTGTTGAAGTATTCCAGTTCGTAGTATCCAAGAGCTGCCGTAAATTCGGTAAGCGTGTTTTCTTCTCCTGGCATGTAGGAATCCCAACTGTCAGTTGCTGGATTGTACGACCATACTACGTTAACATCATCACTTTCTAATGTGCTTAGTCCACCATACAAAACATTTTCAACAGACACGTTATCTAAGTCTGCTGCATTTAATGCATTACTTGACATCCAGAACGGATATGGGTTACGTGTTGCTCCAACATATCCAAATCCTCGTTCTGTATCTGGTTCGTTAATTGCATAAAATGTTAAGTAATCAAACGCACTGTATGCACTTTTTGTGTAATCAGCGGTTGAACACCGTATTTCAAACGGCGTTGTACCTGCGTCTGGTGATGATACTTCAAACGAATGTGTGAGATCATCTGTTGTTGTCATGTCACCCCAGAAGTTTCCAAACTGATCGTACACGCTACACGTTGCACTTTCACTTGTTGTTGCTGTTATGGTAACTGTTTCCGGATATACAAACACTTCTTCGGTTGTGTCGGTTATGGTGAATGCAAGGTACGCATCTACTTTTGCTTTCAGAGCGTTGAAGTTTGTTGTTAAAGTGTCTAAATCACTTTGAAGTGTAGCAACTTGACTTTCTAGTGTTGTTAATCTTAAATCTAATGCTGCAATGTCTGCATCATTAGCATCAACATCATCTCGCAAAATATCTACAAGACCTTGTAATACTAAAATCTCTGCATCGTTTGCATCAATCTGTGCTTGCAAATCAGCAACGTCTGCTTGTAACAAAGCGATTGCTGCTGCATTGGCATCAACATCTAAAGATAATGTATCAATCTGAGATTGCAAGTCAATGATTGCAGCTGCGTTTGCAGCAACATCAACTTCAAGGACATCAACACGGTCTTCTACAAGATCAACACGAAGTTCAAGAGCAGTCAATCGTGCATCTAATGCAGTTAAATCACTTTGAAGTGTAGCAACTTGACTTTCTAGTGTTGTTAATCTTAAATCTAATGCTGCAATGTCTGCATCATTAGCATCAACATCATCTCGCAAAATATCTACAAGACCTTGTAATACTAAAATCTCTGCATCGTTTGCATCAATCTGTGCTTGCAAATCAGCAACGTCTGCTTGTAACAAAGCGATTGCTGCTGCATTGGCATCAACATCTAAAGATAATGTATCAATCTGAGATTGCAAGTCAATGATTGAGTCCGTGTTGGCATCAATTTGAGTTTGCAAATCATCTATGAAACCATCAATTTCTTCATTTGTGTATCTTGGTTCTGGTGCCTCTACATCTACACTAAAAGAATCGGTGTTATCAGCATTAGGAAGTTCCCAATTACCAGCAACATCTTGCGCAACAATGGAATAAGTATATACTCCATCAGGCAATGTAATCTCTTTGAAAAGTTTTACATCTTCTGTAGTTTCATCAAACATAGCATCATCAGCAACCATTGTAAATGGAGATCCTGCCACCTCAACTCCTTCATCAAAGATATGAAGTCTTGCTGCATTTAATGGATTTACATCACTACCTTTTGCTGTAAACCATACAGAAGAACCACTTCTAAAATGATCTATACTAATCTCGGGTGCAATTGTTACTGGTGCTGTATTGTCAACAACCAAGTCCGTTACAACATCAAAATTGCTTCCGCCATCATCATCCGTAACAGTTACTCGAAGATCGTATGTTCCATCTGCAAGAAGTGTTGTGTCCCAACTATATAAATAACTTCCGCCAAACGGACCAGAAACTGTCTGAACATCAAGTGAGTTCCATGCACCGTCCCAGTATTCAACTTCCATGTCAACATCATCAGTGCCGGGTTCAACAGAATCCCATTCAACAGAAACTGTTCCTGCAAGATAATCTCCATCTGTAGGATTTGTTATTGTAACTGTTGGTGCAACATTATTTACAGTCACAGTTAATGTATCACTACCAACACCAGCATCGTCATCTGTTACGGTAACAGTAACAACATAGACACCATTATCCATATAGGTATGAGGATTTGTGATAGGACTTGTTGCAGGATCAACTGTTTCAACGGCTGTACCGTCGCCCCAATCAATCTCTGCTGTATGGGTGTCTGCACTGCCCGCATCAGTAAATGTCGATGCTAAAGAGATTTCTGTTCCTTCATCGGTCGTCTGGTCATCTCCAGCTTCTACCACTGGGGCAACATTGTTTACTGTTACATCCATCGTATCACTATGACTTAATCCAACATCGTCTGTAACTGTTAATGTAACGGTATATACGTCGTTATCAGCATACACATGTGTTACTCCAGCTAAACTTTCTATTACAAGAAGAGCAGTTCCATCACCAAAGTCGACAGTATAACTATCTACTTGATCATCAAATTGTGATCCTACAGCGCCGTCGGCAGCACTGAAACTAAATGCATAAAGAGTTCCTTCGTCAACAGAACCATCGGCACCCGCATCAGCAACAGGATTCGTATTATCAACCAAGAAAGGGAAATCTGATACATCTTCTCCCGTATCATCACCATCATCAGCTAATACAGATATTAGAACATTATTACTATCAATTCCAGTTGTATCCCAACTATAAAGATTATAACCTGTAGGACAGACTACACCGGACTCAATAATAGTAGAAACACCGTCGACGATTTGTGTTATTGTACAACTTAATGGATTATCTGCAGGATCTCTAATTGTATATTGAACAATTATGGTATCAGTAAACTCCCCCCCAAGATTTGGATAAACAACCCACACCGTAGGCACAACATTGTCAACTGTTAACGTTGCTGTTGTAGAAGCATCATTGGTAGCATAATCAATAACTCTCAAACCAATTGTAAAAGCACCGTTATTATCAATTCCAAAAGATACTAATTGTGCCCATGTTAATGTGAGTGAAGCAACTGTTGTACTAAAATCGTCTGTTCCATCGTTATCAATGTCCCACATATAATATTGAATTCCTGCAGTCGCATCGGTTGAACCAGAAGCATCAAACGTAACTCCGTCCCCTTCATCAATAGTTTCATCGTCTAACGCTGGAACAGGAGGTGTTTGATCAAGTGTAAAGTCTGTTGCTAATTCATCAGGAACGTTACATGAAGAAGAAAGTCTTACTTGATATGAAGTTAAGTCAGGAAGTGCTGTCGTTGGCCAATTATATGTTTCGTCAGAAGCGCTTGCACTTAATGTGAGAATGTTCCATGTTCCTGGAGCACCAGAATTATCACTATATTCAACAATAACTGAATCTGTACCTGAACCACAGACTCCCTCGTTCCAATCCCAAGTTATTACGGTTGGATCATCGTTAATAAACTCGCCGCCAACGGGATACGTCAAGGTTATATCTGCAGCAAATACACTGCCAACAGAAAATAGCAATACTAATAACATACCTACAATCATCATTCCTTTTTTCATTCTAAAACCACCTCAAGTTGTATAACTTTATTTGTAAACATCGTAAACATCACACTACCCCCACTAATCGCAAAGGGTGGCTTACTTTTATATAAACATTTAGTTACTTGAAAAGAACTATTAACTCTATATCTTCAACACAACTTGTTTTCTTGGAATACGTACTTTCAGATACTGTGTGTATCCTACAAACTCGCCGCCTGCTTGAATAGGAAAAGGCACGTCACTTTCGATAGTAAACGAATGACCTTTAACATACACTAATGGTGGCCGAACAATCCCTAGTGATATCAACACAAAACACCATGCACGTAAAGGTTTATTTAACCATGATGAATGTCTGTTAACAACACTTACACCATATACATTACCATCATCGCTTGTGATTGGTCCAACTAATGACCGAATAGCATATCCATAATAAGGAACTTTTCCAAAGGTAAATGCGGCACAATTTTCCCATACGTGTTTTGTCCCATCAACAGTAAATGTAATATCATAATCGGCTTTTGACTTCCATAATGCGGTCCACGATGCAGAGATGTAATCATATAAACCGTTCTGTGTTCTCGTTTTTCCAAGACGTGCAACTTCAGCATCAATACCAATTCCAGCGAATAACGTTATCTGTTTGCCTTTTTCCCATTCAATCTCAATAACATCTAACCTCTTTTCTTTAAATTTGAATCGTGAACGTAAGTATTCAAACTTTTTTCCACGATAAAAATACGAATAGAACGCATTGCCTGCGCCTAATGGAAAAAAACCAAGACTTTTATCATGAAACGGTTTATAATTAAGCGCACTTTCAAACGAACCGTCACCACCAGCAATAATTATATGGTCATACTTTTGTACCACGGTATCAACACCAGCAAACATATCTTTAGAATTTGGTAAATACATAATACGTGCATTCCGTCGCCGTGCAAATCGCCGTAATAACCTTCGCCGGTACGCGCCATGATATCCTCGTGCACGCCTATTAGCTAAAACAATCATGTTTTCTTTTTCAATAGCTTTTCCAGACGACTTTACGTCTTTCCGTTTCAGAATATATTGATACCCATAATTTGCCATTGAAAATAGAGATAACACAACTGCAATGACTGTAAAGACAATAATAACAACATCGACGATATACATCCAAATAGTATGCTGTAACAAATCATACATCAGAAAATCTTTAATCATTAACGCATAAATTAAGATAAACTGTGCGTTTGTTTTCAACTTCCCATATATGTCTGCCGCAATAATAATGTCTTGCCGCGCAGCCATTGATCGAACACCGTTAATCGCAAAATCTCTAAAGATGAATATTGCAAGGGGTACCAGCCAAAACGTTCCTCGAACTAAAAAGATAAGAAGTAACCCAATGACAACAATCTTATCTGATAATGGATCAAGGAACGAGCCAACTTCCGTTACTTCGCCTCGTTTACGTCCAACAAGACCGTCAACATAATCGCTCAGGACAGTTATTGAAAATAAAACGATTGCAAAGAACGAAAAAAGTATACTTTCTCTATAAATGAAGTATATTATAACGGGAAGAAGGAAGACCCTTCCTACCGTAATAATGTTCGCAATGTTCATAATGAACATGGATTAAGCTGTATTTAAAAAGTCTTTGGGAAATAAATCATATCATACTTCCAGGGCCCATTCCGTGAGGACCAGCACTTTTACCACCCAAAATAACGTCATCTATACGAAGAATCATCTCAGCAACTTCTGCCGCACTATGGATTGCTTGTGTTTTAATTTTAAGTGGTTCTATGACACCTTCACGCCACGCATCAAAAACGCCACCATGACACACATTCACTCCAGACCATTTCTTCCCACTATCATGGTCCGCACGAAGTTGCGCAATAATGTCGATAGGGTCAAGTCCAGCATTTTCTGCTAATGTTCGTGGGATTATTTCTAATGCGTCGGCAAATGCGTGAACTGCTAATTGTTCCCTTCCGATACACGTCTGTGCATACTGACGAAGACCACGTGCAAGTTCCATCTCGATAGATCCCGCGCCCGCAACAACAAAACCTTCCATGAGAGACACAGAAACATCGCCAATTGCGTCAATGACCGCACGCGAAACTTCTTCTGCAACGTGATCAGTTCCACCTTTAACGAGTAACGTAACCGCTTTAGGATTTTTACATTGTTCAACAAAAATCATTTCTTCATGAGCAACGATTGTTTCTCGGACAACACCCGCAAATCCAACATCTTTTGAATTTAATTCCTTGAGATTATTAACTATGGTTGCTCCCGTTGCTAACGATAACGCTTCCATATCACTTTTCTTTACACGTCGTACTGCAAGGATACCTGCCCGTGTAAGAAAATGTTGTGCAATGTCATCAATACCTTTCTGGCAGAAAAGTACTGTTGCGCCGCTCAATATAACTTTGGTAACCATCTCATGAAGAACTTTTTCTTCCTGTTCAAGAAATGCGTTCAATTGTGAAGGGTCAGTAATGTGTATCTTTGCGTCAATGTCAGTATTCTTAATTTCGAGTGAGGTATCAAGAAGAGCAACTTTTGCATTTTCAACCAAACAAGGCATTGATGGATGTGCACGTTCTTTGGTAATAACAATACCTTCAACTAACACGCTTGCATCCGATCGTTCTCCTACATGCGTTTCTACTTTGATTGCGTCTTTGCTGATCGTACTTTTGCCATTGACGGTAACCGCTACCCGTTTTACTGCAGCGACAATAATGTCTGCTAACCGCTCTTTGTTTGCTTCAGCACCTTTGCCCGTCATTGCAGTAACGGCAATAGTACGAAGAAGTGTGTCATTCTCAAACGAAACATGTTCAGCAAAGGTTTTCAGCAACCGTTGAGATTCATTTTCTGCTAATCTGTACCCGCGTGCAAGGACAGTAGGGTGAATGTTCTGTTCAAGTAACCCTTCTGCTTTCTTAAGAAGTTCACCAGCAAGAATAACTGCCGTTGTTGTTCCGTCACCAACAGCGTCCTCTTGCGTTTTGGCAATTTCAACAATCATTTTTGCGACAGGATGTTCAATTTGCATTTCACGAAGGATAGTAACGCCGTCGTTCGTTACGACAACACCGCCATCAGCATCAACAATCATCTTGTCCATTCCTTTCGGCCCAAGTGTTGTGCGAACAGTTTGCGCAACCGCCTTTGCGGCAGCAATATTGTTGTACTGTGCATCCCTGCCTGTTGTCCGTTTAGTATCTTCCGGCATGATAAATATTGGCTGAACGTTTGAATCTGACATTGGTAAAAACCCCCACCGTACCACCTTCATCAGTCTGAGAAAAGTACTCTTTTAAAGATTATGGAAGAGTAACTTCAAAAATCACTACCCCATTATCCTAAAAATCTATTATTGATTTTTGAGTACAACAATATTTATTAACATATAATTCTAAACATATACATTAATGGCACGCATTATATTTCTTGGAACAGCTGGCGATTCGGCAATCGTAAGTAAACAGGTACGGGCATCAGGAGGAATTGTTCTGCAAGTAGAAGATATCCAGTTTCATATCGATCCCGGACCAGGAGCATTAAACAAAGCAAGAGAAGCAGGAGTTAATGTTCATCATACGAGTGCAGTACTTGTATCGCATAACCATATTAATCATTGTAACGACCTTAACGTTATTGTTGATGCAATGACACATTCGGGCATTGAACATCGTGGCATTATCTTAGCAAGTAAATCTGTAATACAAAGTACAGAGGGCAATCATTCTTTTTTAACACAATATCATCAAAACCTTGTTGAAAGAATCATTCCATTAGATAAAAATCATAAAGTGGGAATAGAACTTGTTGAGATTCATGCCCTTCCAGTAAAGCATACAGATCCAACAGCCATTGGATTTAAGTTTTTCTATCCCAAGTTTACCCTTGCGTATACGGGAGATACACTTCTTACTGACGAGCTTATGGAAAGTCTTGTTGGCACAGACATCCTTATACTTAACGTTCCCTATCCTGAAGATAAAGGAAAAAATATGAACCTTGATCGAGAAAGTGCAATTACACTTATTTCTAAAGTACGGCCACGGCTAGCAATCATTACCCATTTTGGATTAGACATGATTAAAGCAGATCCGATAATTGAAGCACGAGAAATTCAACGTATCACAGGCGTGCAAACTATTGCTGCAAAAGACGGATTTGCTATTTCTTTAGAAGGCTATGCAGGACAGTATAAGTCGCCGATTAAAGGGTATTAAAAATATATTAAACAAATAATTGAAGTAATAACATAACACCTAACCCAACAAAACATCCTGTACCAATAAACGGCATTGCAGGATAAAACTTCTTTGGCTTTCCAATATATAACAAGACTGCAAGACCAAGTGCTGCAAAGATTGGAATGATAAAACTTTGCCACAAACCAAATTCTTTCAGGACAACGCCCGCAAAGATTAACGGAAATCCAATATCGCCGCCACCAAGAAGTGCTGTTCTTACTTTAACTTTTGTAGATACAGACAGTTTTGTAATTTTTGTAATTTTTGTCTTAGTATCTTCCTTCTTTTTTCCAACAGCGTACGGTATAAGCAACCCTGCAAAAACTTTTGCTTTTGTCTGGGATTTTGCTAATGTAATCATATGTTTTGATTTCCAGACAGCGTATGCATCATATAAAGCAATAAGGACTATTAAAATACTGATAGAAAAGATACTAAACAAAGGAACAAATATTGCTGCTAGTCCACCGTACACAAACATTTCTGTTCCTGTTTGAATGATAAAGTTTGGTTTAAATATTTTCCAGATGCCAAGAATAAGTGCACCACCAAACGCAATAAATGACGAAACAAATGCGCCAAATGCAATCGTGAGTGCAAGAACGACAGCTATTAAAAACCATAATTTCCATAACCATGTTATCTGACGTTTTATCAAGAATAACATAATAACCGTTCCGATAATTATTGCAAGAATAATAGGAATATACGACGTTGTTTCTTCAATCGGCGGTCTTTCTCCGATAGGAAGATCTTTAAACGTTGTTTCTCCAGTTTCAGATGTTTGTATGGGGTCAATATATTGATACAAAATTCCTAACCCAATACATTGCGCTAAGATGAATAAAAGTAGAAGTAATAGTGTGATTTTCCGTGAATGTTTCATACACAAAAAAGAAACGGGTGGTTGTTTAAATATCTTCTTGTGAGTTAATCCCCATATAATGTGTAGTTGTAAAACGTTCCATTTTACTTTTTTGGACAAATTCTTTAAACAGTGGAATTTTTATGGGAACAGCAAACCGTGTGAATGTTGACGTTACAATTGCTTCCCCTTTATCAAGAGATGCAATGTTACGAGCATCATTACTCAAATCTTGTGGTGACGATTCGATGACTGCTTGCCGTTCAGAACCCATTTCAATACCAAGAATTATTTTAGTGTTCATGTTTGCCAAAATATTTTTAGGAATTTCTGAGGGTAACTGTGTTATTGCCACAAGGCCAACTTTAAATTTTCTACCTTCACGTGCTAACGTTTCAAAAATGTTACCTCCCTGTTCAAGAACTTTCTTCCCTAACACACGAGGCGCTTCTTCAAGAACTATTGACACAACGGGCTTATGATCCAACTGGCCAATTCGTTTATAATATTTATATTTGTCAAAAATCTCAGACGCAATGATACTTCCAACCATAATCTCAAGGGCACCGGAAAAAAAGCTCGTATCAATAATCACCGTTTTTCCTTGTTCAAGGAACGTACATATTTCCGTGATGGTATTCTCGCCCGCAACCATATCGAAAATGCCGTCAGTAGTAAGTGTTCCATTATCAAAATCGAGCCCCAACAATGTAAGCAATTTCCGTTTTACAACGGCGATCGTGTCTTCATGAAACCTAACTGGTTCAATCTTTGCTTCTGATAATAATGAATAAATCCATTGTGTTCGGAATTTTTTATAATACACATGTAAACATTGTCGTTGCGGGTCGGTTAAACTGAGTGCGCCCATGAAATGTTCTGGCTTGAGTTTTGTAAGGTTAATTTTAAGTGTGTACGCACCAGGTGGAGGATTTGTAGGAGTGTAATAAACAACATTTTTCTGTGGATGATCTTTTAATCCAAGTCCAGTTCTTCCGTAATATTCATCATGTGGGTCTAACACTAAAATGCCAGCATACTCGTTTGCTGCAAGGTTCCATAACATGCACGACATTAAATTTGATTTTCCTTTTCCGGTACTTGCCGGAATTAAAACATGGTGCGACAGGACATCCTTTCCAGGAAGAAAAATGTCAAAGTCCATCGCTTCACTTCCGCTCCGCAACTTTCCCAGAAATAAAGGGTTGTTAGGCGTTGTAATAAATGAAAGATCTTCTTTGTGTACTGTACGTACCTGTGTAAAGAATGAAGGTAATTTCTTACACACAGTACTTTTTGTTCCTACAAGAAGAAGGGGTTTACATAACGCCAATTGATAATTTCGAAGGGATTCGTCCATGAGGGAGAAATTACCTTCCTCCAGATTCATCCCTGCAACCATCTCTAAATTTTGCTGTGATATTTGGCTGGCATACAATAAGTCATACACTTGCATAATAAACTTTTCACCAGAATCTTCCACCACTAAAAGTTCGCCAAGTTCAACCTGATTTCCTGCTTTTACCCGAACAACTATCTTCCCGAAATCTCCTGCAACTATTTGGCCTTTGATCATGATTTTTTTCAAGATGAGGTTGTTTTTAATGATTTATGTTTTTAACAAACTACGTTTTTTTCCTCAGTATAACAAAAACCTTTATAAAATACCTCTAGTTTTAGTGTTCTCATGGAAGCAACCGTCATGCATTTTAGACAAGGACGACATCATGTCAATAGTCATCAGATGATTATTAAAGTAGCAGATACTGCTGAAGATGCTGAGAAGTTTGTTGGTAAAACAGTTACATGGACATCACCGTCTGGCAAAGAAATTTCAGGCAAAATATCTGCATTGCACGGCCGTAATGGTAATGTAAGAGCTATTTTTGAAGAGAAAGGTTTACCCGGCCAAGCTCTTGGTCAGAAAATTAAAATTATATAAATTCTTTTCTTACGTTTTTGAGAAGTTTTTTAAGAGAAGAAGAAAAAATAATAAGAAAAATAAATTTAAAAAAAGAATTAATCGCTATATAATCCTTTTAACCGAAGTGCTTTCGTCTGAACAACACGTTGGTTTCTAATTGCTTCACGAGCAGCTGTAGCCATTGTCGTCCAATTAATAGGAGTATTTGACAATTCTGCATCGATCTTGCCTAACTCAGTAGAGATTGCTGTATGAGCAGCTGAAATCTCAGCAATTGCAGTGGTTGCTGTTGCTTTTGCAGGGCCGGTCAATGTATCTGCTTGACTTTCTGACCATGCAACTAACTTTGACACCCTGTCTTCAAACGTATGCATCTGCCGTAAAGCTTTCTTTAACCGACTTTCATCTTTATCTCGAATAGCAGATGCAACCTGATCTAACGTATGTGGAATACTTGTAAATTCTGGTCTGCCACGTGTTCCCCACCATCGTTTAAGTGCCCTTTTAACATTTTCAGGCATGTCTTCATCCCTGTCTCGAGCACCTCTTCCACGAACAGCACCTTCACTTTGTCCAGGAAAGATAGATTTAAAGATGTAATATATCATTAAGATAACATAAAATACACCCAAAATGTTGAAGAACGTTATTAGTCCTGCCCAGAAACCAGCAACGGGAGGAAGTCCCGCGGTACTTGCAGCAGAAATTCTACTAAACATAATAACTCCCGAGAGAAATAATGTAATGTATACAAGTACCATACTAATCAACAATTTCATTAAATAGCCAAATCGCGTTTCATCTTTGATTCCTTTAAACATGAGATACGTTCCGCCAACGACAGGAACCAATACCAAGATTGCGTATAACATACCGCCCCATACTAAAAATATTTCCTGCACAAGGGCAGCAGGAATTGCAAATGCGGCAATAAGCGCAACAATTAACGTTATTGCAATACGAATGTTTTTTGCATAATTTTTTAACGCTAATTGTGAAATGCCAAAGAGCACTGCAAACACAAGAAAAATAAGTAATATTCGGGCACCAATGATTCCCGCTGGCTGACCCATCTGTAACGCTGTTGGAAAGTCAAGGAAAACGGTGGTTACAACTTTTTTAAATGTATTTAACAATGCAGCCGATGCTGCCTGTGCCATGCCAATAACCATAAACATACTCATCAAAAATAATGTAACAAATCTATTTCGTGTCATTATGTATTCATCTTTCTTTTCTTATTGTGATAATTCTGTGAATAAAGAACAAAGAGAACTATTTAAAGGTTTTGCTGTTTGAAAATGGTATATTTTGGTAGCAATAGAGAAGAAGAAAAAAAGAAAAAAAAGAAACTTATGCTTTCTTCAATGCTTCTTGAAGAAGCGTTTCCTTGCTCTGAACCACGCGCTGATACTGTTTAACATCACGAACCTGAGTAGTCAGCAAACTGTCAACGTTGGGTGCCGGCTTTTTCATTTCGGCTCGTATTTTGTTAAATGCACCATGAATTTTTTTATTCGCTGCAACTATTTGAGCTACTAGATCTTCTATTTTTGTTTTTAGAGGTCCAGCAGGTGTATCTTGTATTACATGTGCAGTGTACATCTCAACTTTTTCAATACGAGCTTTTAATTTCTCGGCATTGTCCAAAAGATCCAAAATTTTGTTCTTGCTTGTCTCATCAGAACCAGGAATACGTCTTGGATTAGCTAATAAGCCTTTAAGAACCCTCAATTCTGATTCAATGTTGTTAATATCTTGAGGAACTTTCCCAAACTCTGGGCGACCTCTTTTCCGCCACCACCGGCCTATTTTATGTTTCACTTTATCGGGTATTTCGTCAACACCAGACTCTCCATCAGCAGCGCCAGGCCAGAGCCACTTGAACATGAAATAAATTGTTGCAAGGATGTATCCAACAAACAAGAAACTGAAAATGGTTATAAGGCCACCTATAACTGTTCCTAAGATTGGAACTTTTGTTACAAACTTATCCGACAAACCGGATGAGATGTATGCTAAAACGGCAGCAATTAACGCTCTGATAAAATAATAAAATCTATCTTTTTCACCTTCTTTCTTAAAGATAAAGTATGTTCCTAAAACGATCGGCACACCGACCATGATGAAATATAATATTCCTCCCCATAAGAAAAATATTTCTTGAATCATTTTTTGTGGAATGGCAAACACTGCAATCGCGGCAACCAAACCAGCAATAGCAACACGGATATTTTGTGCATATTGTTTAAACAATAATTGTGAACCACCAAAAAGGATAACGAACACAAGTGCCCCTATCAAAATACGTGCAGCGATGATTCCCATTGCACTACCCGCTTCAATCGCCGCAGGAACGTCATAAAAAATTGCACCAAGAATAGAATCTTTTCCCATAATACCATCAAGAGTAAGTGCATGTACTACGGGAGCAGCCATACTAACAACAATCAACGAAAGTAATACCAACATAAATAATCTATTTTTCATACTGTAACACCTCTAATTATAATACTGTCAAGGAAAGAACAGACGTATTTAAAGTTTTCTTTACTCAAAGCGTGTGTGTTATCCCGAAAGTTTTTCCCTACGATAAAAATAATGAGGTTATGAAACTAACCAGAACTAAAGTTTTGGAGATAATTCGTAGGAAAAATGAGGGAATGACAACATATCAAGCCAGGAAAATAG
>Ga0210057_1001128_pt1 | contig 41370 bp, 28 predicted proteins | sample CryGeyCG2114_010_2_FD_183968 | JGI IMG/M metagenome (GOLD analysis project Ga0210057, IMG submission 183968) | Groundwater microbial communities from aquifer - Crystal Geyser CG10_big_fil_rev_8/21/14_0.10 (SPAdes) (version 2) | ecosystem: Environmental > Aquatic > Deep subsurface > Groundwater ... | reverse complement strand
GCCCGAAATCTTTTCGAATTAACGCTCGAAGCGGTCCACCGACTGCGGCGTTGGATGTATATACCACCAAAGCACCGTCCTCGTGGACACGCATCATCACATTGTATATATAGAAAAATTCATTTGTCGTGGTTGTTTCGACAACATACACAGGATGCTTTCGCATTCGTGCTTTCACAATCGCGCCGTTAATGACCACAATATGAGGTACTTCGCATAGCCGAACCCCAATATTATATAAGCGAATCCAAATTTTCTTCAGTAGTTCTTCCATACTTTGTACGAGGATATCTTAATTCTTCCCATTCCCTTCTATCGATACCAATAGTACGTCAGCCATATATTTCACCGCCCAATTCAGCGCTTCGTACCTTCCATACTCACCCGAAATCGGCCAACTTCCCCACACAGCTCCCAAACCGCCAAACCGCGGCTCCATCATATTTTGTCTCGCTTTCAAATACCCCTTCATGTTTTCCGCGGCATGCGTATACGTTTCAATACCCGTCTTTTTGTACACTTTTTGGCAAGTAACTGCTGTTTGTGCAATACCTGTTAGACATGCCCAGTCAGCGGTTCCCTGCCAATCAGATCCCAGTCTTCCCGGAATCATTCCAATATCGTCCATCTGAGATACTATCCCGTCAATTGCTTTGCGCGCGGCACTCATATACCGCTGATCATCCAGCATTTCACCAATATCCCACAAACCATCAACCGTATAGGCCATGGTATGGAGCAAGGCATCATCCTTTTTTTGAAAATCGGCGTCAGCAAACCATCCATATTCATTCTGACACGTTGTGGTGTGTTCTGCTGCTCTGCGGCCCGCCTCTACCAACGTTTGATCCTTTTGATCAAGACCAAGGGCAACCAGCGGGGCTATTGCGTATATATTGTATGTTGTGGTTTCCGTGTTGACACTGGATGCGTTATCAATAATCCAACGCCCCTCTTTATTCTGTTCCCTACTTGCTATCCAATTTGCTGCTTTGTTTGCTCCGTCAAGATATTTTTCAAGTCCGGTTTCCTTGTACAGCGCAAACAGCCCACGGATGACTTGTCCCGTATCAAAGACTGCTTTATTTGGGCTTACCCTGATGTTGCCGCCGTGCACTGCGCCATCATCATGCATTATTGCCAACTCCCAATTTCCCATTTGTTTCGCACGCTGCATGAGATCGCTATCTGAAAAAAATTTGGAGGCATGAATCATGGTTGGAATGATATATCCCGTTGTCTCCGGATATGATGGCTGCCAGCCACTGCCATTTTCTTTTCCATTTGACACAATACTAACGCCTCGACTCACGCCCCCATCAGGCGTTGCATCATGCGCCCGCACCAGCCAGTCCACACTATGGCGCAAGTGCGTTGTATCAGTGCCGGCAAACGCGTAGTTGCGACTTTCGAGTGCGCCACTAAAAACGGCAGCCTGCTTTTTTTGCTTCTTTCTCTTTGACCGAGCGACAATACGTTTCAAAAACGAAGCTTTTTTCTTTGGCGCCGCCTGTATACTGCCAATAAAACATATCTTCTCCAAGGTCACTCGAAAAAAAGGCATTGTACTGACAAGGTTCTCGAGCCCAAGAAAAAAATTGAATAGAGGCACCTGCACCCACTTTGGTGCAATATATCGAAAACGTAATTCTTCAAACAACCAAAAGTGAATGCCCCACCCTGCCCCTGAGTAGCCAATTGGCGTGACAAATGTTTGATCACACCATTTTTCAATGTCGCGATACGAAAAATATGCGTCATATGCCAGGCCCCAACTTCGGCGCTTTTCCATGGCAGGCATCATACGAAATCGTTTGTACAATTCCTTTGAATTATACTTATTGTACACCTCCAACGCGACATATCCCTGTGGCTTTGTTGTCCGTGCCATTTCGGCAAAAGCTTGTTCCGGCGCGCGCAAATGCTGATAGACTCGAATGCTAATGGAAAAATCCGCGACAGCATCCTTGAACGGCATATCTTCCAACTGGGCGCATACCAACCAATACCCCGGCTCACGACGCTTTGTTGCTTGAAGAAGCGTCAGGGATGTATCAACGCCAATATGCACTGCTGCTTCTGGATAGCTTGATAACAATCTTCCGTTTCCACATCCGCCATCAATAATAGTCTTACCCGCCAAATCTATGTCTTTTGTGAGTCTCTTTACCGCCCGGAGCTCTGATTCATGGGTATAGAGTCCCCAAGGTGTCCCTTGCTTTTGCAGATAACTATCATATTTTTTTGCGTAACTGGTTGCGTTTTTGTCCTGATCCCAATGCCGCTTATGCGTGGATGGCGCGTATGTATCATTTGGGTACAAAATTGGTATGCCATCCACAATCGGATAGGTGCTGTGACAATCTGCGCATCTCAGTAGGTTGTTCCCTTCTTTTTGTGACAGACTCAAGTCACCGCGACATCGTCGTGATGGACAGCAAAGTGCAGCAATGAATTCACGAGAAAGAGACATATTTTATGATTTAAATATTACGTTTTTCATTATTTCTTTTTTGTAAATAGTCCAAAGGGCTTCCATACTTTCCCCGCCACGCTCCCACGCCTTAAAATAATTGTACTCGTGACCGGTACCCAAAACGGCTGCCACGTATTGCTCAAGCGCGCGTTCGTACTTCTCATTTTTAAAATCCTTTTTTAATACTTCTAGAATTTTTGCGGCAAGCGTTGTCATATCATGGTGCACAAAGACATTTGGCAATTTTTTTGTTGTACCCAAATTTCCCAGTTGAATCGCCGGCTTATTGTAAAATGCCGCCTCAGCAATGCTGGTACTGTTGGGGCTAATGATCATATCCATTTTTTGCAAGATACTATCGTTTGGGATCCTATAATCAACCAGTTTCACGTTGACAGTTCGCGCCACCTTTTCAATGTATGATGGCGGACGAAATCCAACCATACCGGGATGCTCCTTTACCACCAATGTGTAGTCCTTTGGCAATGACATGGCCACCTGTCGAGCGGTTTCTATCTGATTGCTAAAATATGGTGCCATTACATCAATGGTTGCTTCGGGCTGAAACTGGAGTGGAAAATACACAAATGCGCCAGCCTTTTCCAAAGGATAATATTCTCGCGTCTGCATCTTGCGTGTATATATCTTTGGCGCGTAGTGATCTCTAAGCTTGATTACAGGTGGCCTGTAATCAACGGTTATTCCTGTGCTCTCCAACTCATTCACTTGTTTTTTTGTATACCACTTTACAATTTGGTAGTATGGCGAAATTTCAGTCCGCAGCCACTGTTTCAGTGGTGTTTTCTTTCCTTTCAGAACAGGTATTTGATAGTCCGGAACCTTAAATTCTTTCCGAAATTCCGCAATGTACTCCTTTGCTTTATCCAAACGTGGGGAGCGTATCTTTCCTTCGCGCAACTGATCCACATAGTCATAAAAAGGCCCCTCATCATCAAAATGATTGTAGGTAAAGAGAAAGTATCCCTTTATTTTTGAGTCTGTCACAGCCATCATGGGAACGCCTTGCCTGTGCGCATACAGGTTAAACATAATATGTGGAAGGGAGACAAAATTCGGCGCAATGATTAAATCCGGCTTAAATGTCTCAAAAAATTGTTTACTGTACTTGTATACGGCCATGACAAAATCAATGATTTCTTCATCGGATACATTCTGCCGAAAGCTATAGTAATATTTATCCTTGTAGCACTTCACGTGATTGCGAAGTGTGGATACAACGGGCCAGATGGAGTCAATCCCCAAAGCATCACAAATTTCTTCCAGTGAATATCTGTCACCGGCCAAATAGTCTTTTGGCCGACTCATTATTTCGTCGTTATTGATAATAAGTTCATATTTCGCGTCCGGCTGATTGACAATAAGGTCATGGGTTGTATTTTTGAATGTTAACGCGGCCAATACCGCACCATTTTCATATAACTTCCGTGCCAAAAATCGGCCAATGCCTTTCCCCCAGCCACGCTGTTGAAAAAGAATGATTCGTTTCCCTTGAAATTCATTTTGCTGACGTGCTTCACTCATATAATAGTCTGTTTGTATGCGTTCATTCGATCAGTATACACTTCCAAAAAATACTCTTTGTCATAATATTTTTCACCGGCAAAAACCGTCACAGGCTCCCCGCCAAATCCTCTTTTAAATTTACTAATATCAATCTCCTTCTGTGAAGGAACTGAAAGTAACGTGGGACCATAATCTTGCCAGCCCACTTCATACGAAGATACTTGCTGTCGGTGCATATACTCTATTGCTGCCCATTGAATACAATGGGCAATTGGTAAAGTTGAAGCATCCGGATCATTGCACGCGGATCCCAAATAGGCATGTTTATTGTAGATATAAAAATATGCAAAACCGACCCAATTTTCCCCCTGCTTTGCTCCTATCAAAAATGCGTTCCTATCGCGGATAAAGTTCTCCATCATATCAAATGTCAGTGAAGAACGTGTTTTCCGGCCGGCAGCCTTCTCGTGCAAGTTTTCATATTGGACATATATATCTCTTGTGAGAACAGACGCATCAAATATCTCCGTACGAAGTACTTTTTCCCCCCTCTTCAAGTCATATTGATGGCCATGTCGAATGCCTTTTTTTAGTGAATCCAAGGGCGCGTCAAGCAACATGCACTGCGATATCCATGACGTATCAAGGAATCCAAATTGCACCAAGGGGTTAGCCTTCAGCGTATTCCTCTCACTGGCACACAACATTAGTGGACTGTAGCTTACTGCGCACCGTTTCACACCATGATCAGTTGCCAAACCATCCAATTCTTCGAACAACATTTTTTGGGCTTTCTTTTTTTGCTTATCGCCCAGTAGCGGCGCAAATATTGGATTCGGCCCCGGTTGGCCGTTCAAACCAAACACGCGCGTTCCCTGCTCGGACATCTCTATCAAGGGTATGCCACCAACAATCTGGCCATCATGCACAACAACAAACGATCGGTCTACTGGTTCAAATGGCGCCGCATATGCCAGTTGATACTGTAGCCCACCGGACGTGTGCCAAAACCATGCGTCATTGCTTTTATTGCATAGGTCATCCCACTGGCTGTATCGTTGCCGCTTGAGTGATTCAATATTCATAGATCCGAAGCCTTTAACTCTCCAACAATTATTCCTGTAAGTTCTGCCATGCTTTCTTCAAAACTGAGTTCGGAAATCTTGTCAACAAATCCTTCAACATATGCATGTACAGTGGCATCATCAAATGCTTTCAAAAATCGAAGAACATCTTGTTCTGTTACCGAAAAACCATCTGCGATAGATCGAAGCGCTGCTTTGCAGCTTTCTACGTCTGCAATGCGAAATAATTTTGGAAAATCTCTATACCATGGATAGCCAAATATTAAAACAGGCTTTTTCCTTATAGTTGCCTCCCAGCCCGCAGTCCCTGTTACTGTTGCTACGGCCTTGGCTTTTTCGCTTAGGGTAAACGAATTCATGTGTATGGGAACCAACTGCACCCGCGGGATCTGCGCGAGTTGCTTGTAATACCCAGGATATCTATTTGATGAATACGCCGTTCCACTGCGCAGCCACCATTGAGACGGATGCTCCTTCACATACACCCTCCACCCTTTCGGTAATGAGGCCGCGAGTGTCTCTATCATCAATGTTTGATCCACAAAAATATCTCCCTGTGGGCTGGTTGTCCTTTCCGGCTGAAAATTAAGCGGCACATACACATACGCATGGTCCAAATCAGGATGCAGCTCAACCACGCGTGCGTATTCCTTCTCCAAATTTGGTTTGAATTGCTTCACAAAATATCGTGGTCCCCGTTGTATAATAGAGCCATCCAAGATGCTCTTAATAAGCTTTTTTATCTTTTTTATAAATGGTTTAACACCCGTAAACTGCTTCTTCCAATGCGTCATGTAAATGGGTGTGGAATCAACGGTACTGTCAGTTTGCTTTTGGTAGTAATCCCCAATATCCCGGCTCAAATCTTCAGATTGTATTGTTGTATGGTCATACAATGCAATTTTTTCTTGCAACAAAGGGCTTCCCTGTTCCCAATCACAATATGTTAACAGACGGTCTGAGACCCAGGAGTCTTCAAACATTATGGTCTTGATTCCTGCTCGTTTTGCCAGAGCGTATAGGATGTAATTATAGACGGTGTGTGGAACAGTAGGAAATATAATAGCGTCAGGTTTGTGCTTTTCCAACAACCCATGCCAATATTGCAGCATGATGTAATACCGGTGCCTGCGCTTATCAACACAATCTGTATCAAAACGTTTATTCATCATGGTCAACACCAACGATTCAGTTCTGTGCATACTATCAATAAGCGCCTTGCTTGGCGGCGGAAAATCGTACACGTCCACATTTTTTGCTGGCAACCCATCCCACGCGTCAATGTGAGAATGAAACACAGTCCCCTGTGGTACCTCTTCCTCGGATGCCTGTGTCCCCACCCAATACAAAATCTCATGGCCATCTTGCTGCAGCCCATCAATCAAACCTGAAATTTCTGAACGATTCGCAGCCCAAATCAAAAATAATTTCATACGTTTTTCCCTAGTATTGAATGCATCCTGGACAAATAACTTGTTCCATCCGCTAGCAATTGCTTTGGAGATCCTTGCTCTATCACAGTCCCCTTATCGATTGCCACAATGGTGTCGGAGCCCAACACGGTTGATAATCTGTGCGCAATAATAATTACTGTAATTTCGCCCTTCAACCCGTCTATAACCTGCCTAATTTTTGCCTCTGACTCATTATCCAGCGCACTCGTGGCTTCATCCAAAATAAGCAACTTCGGCTTTCGCGCCAGAACGCGGGCAATGCTCAGGCGCTGTCTTTGCCCACCTGAAAGACGGATTCCTCTGTCACCAATGACTGTATCAAATCCGTCAGGACAGTCCATAATGGCATTGTACATGTTTGCTTGCTGTGCAGCCAAGGCAATATCCTCCTGGGTTATTGTTTCATCAAAAAAAGAAATATTGTTGGCAATTGTGTCATGAAACAAAAAAATGTCCTGCGATACATACCCAATGCTGTTTCTGTATTCCTGCAATGATATTTGTTGAATGTCTGTCCCATCGATGCAAACCCGCCCCTCTGTTGGCTGCAACAATCGTAAAAGAATATCAACCAACGTTGTCTTTCCTGCTCCGGATTCTCCTATTATCCCCACCGTCTCCCCCTTTGCGATGCTAAAATTCAATCCGGACAACACAGAACTTCCACCAGCATACGCAAATCCGGTGTTTTCAAATGTAATACTTTTGTTCAATGTGAACGGCGTCCCTTCTATATCGGACTCCCTCTGATCGTGTGCAAGCAACTCGTAGTCAAGAACATTTTTCAAAAAAGGATAATTGGCATTAATCCCGATGATAATCGTATTTAATCGTTTGATATACACAAAAATCTGCTTGATCAGATAAATTATGACAAGCAACGCCGCAAAATCAAACGTCGGTGACTGGTAAAAAAAATAAAAAACGAGAACAATAAAAAGAAGGCTTACTGGCTGCATCAAATGCGTTGACGTAATGTTAACAAAAAAAAGTCGGATTTGGAGCTCCTTAACTTTTTCAAAGAAGGAAACGCCCACCCGACGAACTCGATCCTGCACATTCATGGCTTTAATTGTTTTCATCCCTGTGATCGCTTCGTTAATCTGGTGAGATAATTCTTTATAAATATTTGTCTCCGCAACCGAAATTTCACGTATCTTGCGAATAAACGGCCTGATTGCCAAAAAAAGAACAATACCAAGAAAAAAAGTACCCAATGTTATAACAGGTGAAATACTTATTGCTACCGCAGAATATACCGCTAAATTCACCAGCGTCATCACCGCCATGCTAATGATGCTGAGATAATTTTTACTCCGAACGACATCTGTCAAAAGTACTTGCTCAAGATATCCCAATTTCTGCTTCATCAGGTAAGACCATGATGATTCCAACGTAGCAGAAAGAAGCCTCGTCCTCGTCTCAGCCTCGTACTCCGCATTAATTTTCAAGCTGATATACGAAAAAGCTATGGTGATGACTGATGTGGCAATAAAAAGAAGAGAAATAAATATGAGCAAATACGGAACACTAAAATTAACACCTACAAGTTGAAAACCAGCTTCAATGTACGTTGAAATTGGATCAGTCGCGCTATTTTCAGCGCCAACAATAAGTGAAAAAAGTGGAATCAACGCGTTAATCCCGATTCCTTCAAAAACGCCACTCACAAAGGCAAGAATAACCAAAATAATAATTCTGCCTTTGTATTCGCCAAATGCGCGATTTGACAGGTGAATCGCGTTCTGTATGGTTGCGATATATCGATGTATCATACCTTCCACTCATTAATCGTATCCACAACTTTCTTCTTCACGTTCAAATACTTTTCTGTTGCTTTTTTTTCAAGCTCCGGTGAGACCAGCCGCAATATTTCCTTTCCAAGAATTCTATACTGGCCCCCTACTTTATTTGCCTTAATCAAGCCTTTTTTTAAAAGCCGTTTCATTGTGCTCGAGCTTATCTTGAGCAGTTGCTGAGCCTCTGACGTCGTATAGATGCCATTGGGATCAACCGCATTGTGGGTTATGTCGTCGTGCATACGTTGCTTTCAGATACAGTGTATCATACTGATCTATCAGGTGTCAAAAAGGGTCATATGGTATCAAGTATGCGTTTTACCCGCCTTTCCCATGTATATGTATCCATCACCAACCGGTATGCCCTCTGTGCTGCAGCATTGGCACTTTCCCGGCTGTGACGCAGGCCATTGACTGCCCGGGCAATACTGTTTGGATCACCCGGCTGGCAAAAAAAGGCCCTCTCCTCTGACAGTACTTCTCTGACACTTGGAAGATCTGAAGCAAGAATCGGACGATTGCTTGCCATATACTCAAACATCTTGAGGGGTGACATAAAGTACGCAAAGTGCTCTGTCCAGGGAAATGGCATAAGCAGTACATCGCAGGCCTTCTGATACCGAGCAATAACCGGCTGCGCAAAATGCTCAACAAGCAACACCCTGTCACCAACACCTATTTCTTCTGCCATCTGCTGATATTCCTCTCTATGCCGTTTTTTACCCCCCACAGCAAGAAACATCACATTTGAATCAAGCTGTTTCAATGCGGACAAAATATCTGCAATCCCTTTGTCCATTTCCAGTGTTTTGAATCGCCCCATGTAGCCAATAATAAATTTTTCTTGTGGCAAACCAAACGCGTCACGCGCCTGCTCTTTTGTTGTTGGGATATCAAAGATTGCAGGATCTACAGCATCAGGAAACACATGTGTTTGTTTTTTTCGCGCATAGGTATCTGCGTATGTCTTTTCCAAATGCTGTGTGACAAAAATAATTGTATCTACTGTGCGAGATAGGAAGCGTTCAACCACCTGATCAATGCCATTTCTTGGCATCTCATGGATCTCATACACGGTCTTGATGCGCAGACGAAAGAGGAGTATCAAAACCGATACCAGCAGCAGCAAACGAGGTTCCCTACAGTATACGTGTGTTATGTGTTGTTCCCGTGCATATTGAATGTATTGAAATGCCCGTAACAAACTGTTGGGTGCATTACATTCTTGAATGTCAAATTCTTCCCCACCACTACGCAATTTTTTTACCCCCAATACAAATTCGCAATCATGCTGTTTACCAAAAGCACGAGACATGGCAGCAATCTGTGCCCCACTTCCGGTACTTAGTGGAAATGTTATTGACGTCGCGTATAACAGATGCGCCTTTTGTTCACGCATACGTGTTAGAATGTGATCTGCTCTGGCATACCATGTATATCTCTGCACGTCTTCAAATGCTTGCAAGCAAAGGCGCGTAGACACTGACGTATTGTTCTGAATATCTCTTATCGCATGTGCCAGTGACTTGCTATCTCCGGGCTTGACCAGCAACGCGTTCTTCTGATCTGCCAGGATCTCTCGTACACTTGGCAGATCACTTGCAATAATAGGACGCTTGCTTGCCATGTATTCAAACATCTTTAGTGGTGACATACAATACGCAAAATGCTCTGTATATGGAAATGGCATCAGGAGCGCATTACAGGCCTTCTGATACAATGCCACCTCTCTTCTGGTCACAAATCCCTTAAAGTGAACCCTCTTTTTGACACCAAGTGCGTCTGCTTTGCGTGTATAGTGTGCAATGTCCGTGTCTGTTCCTCCAACACAAAGAAAATGAGCAGTAGGAACCGACACCAATGATTCTAAAATAGAATCTATCCCCTTTTGCATGCCCATGGTACTAAATCTGCCAAAGTACCCAACAACATATGATCCCAAAAGCATGCCCAGGCCTGCTTGCTGTCTTGCCTGCTCAATTGAAATATCTGATGCAAAAATGTCCATATCTACTGCATCTGGTTGGATGAGTATATCTCTGCTAGGATGCATTTTTTTATACTGTTGCTTGAGCCCTTCTGTCACGGCAATGACATGCGTGACTCGTTTTGTAAAGAGCTGGAAGGCCCACTGCTTTGTCGCAAACACACGATGAACTTCAAAGGCAGTCTTGAATCCACGCAAACCAAATACCCACGCAACTTCTGGCTGTCTTGTATACACTAGAGTGTCTTTGTCCAATTTGAAAAAAAATAATTGCAGCAAAAACCACATTGTCTGTAGATGAAAACTTATTTTTCCTATCTTAGGATGCCACCTAAGAAAATCATAGCTCTTGATCCGTTCTACATGAAATGAATCCTTTTTAAGACCATAGTAATCAAAAATAGTTGCATCTACTTCTTGCTTTCTTGTTGGCAAATACACCGTCACATCTGCGCCATGCATCGCAAACTGCTCACACATTTTGGTGATTTGGTATCCGCTGGCCTTTTGGCTTGGAATCGTAAGATTTGCGATGTATGCCAGTTTCATAATCTGCTTCTACTTTTTTGCAATAAAGAAATAGCCGAGCGGCACGTGCTTTTCTGAAAGATGATTGCTCGGTCGTATGCGCGTTAGAAATTTTTTTATAAGCAAATAATCGAGCACCAGATGAATTTTTTCTGCGATCCGCTTCACAAATCGCGGCCGGTACAGCCCAAATTGCAATTGGAATCGCGTACTAAAGACGCCGGTACCCAGCTCGTGAATATGGATATCGGTAAAACCCGCGCGTTCGAACATTTTTTTCAATGCGGAGCCTGTGTACCGAAAATAGTCATCCGGCGAACCATGTACATGAAATAAAAATGGTGTGCACCCAACAAACCGACCACCTGATTTTAGAACTCGAAATCCCTCGTTCAAAACCGTTTGATAATCAAATATATGTTCCAGCACGTTCATGCACACAATACCGTCATATGACCCGTCTTCCATTGGAAATGGCTGTTGAATGTCAAAACACAAATCACAGCCGGTATCGGGATTGATATTCACCACAAAAATATCATGCTCCCCTTTCATACGTTCATGGTAGCCGGAGCGTCTGTCTCCCCCAAGATCCAGGACCTTCCCATTGATTGACTCTATCTTGGATAAGGCATCATACTCAAGACGCCGGAGTAATGACATTGGTGATTTCTTCATAGGAGTATTTTTTTGTATGTGAGTAAATATCTTTTTTATCAGGGCAGTGACACTATGTTGTTTCACAACGATGTCTCGTAAATGTACTCCAAGCGCTGTGCGCTCATTTTTTGATAATGTATATATCTCCTCTATTTTCTGCACGAATGCTGAAACATTATTTTTTTCATACATCAATTTTTCTGTATGAGAACCAAGGACATCAACCAGTGCATCATTGCATGTAAGGATCGGAGTCCCGCATGCCATTGCCTCAAGAATGGCTTTATCCAAGCTTCCGGTTGTGCTCATGTTTACAAACAAGTCAGCCTTTTGCAAATGTTCCGCGAGATCCTTATTTGGCACAGACCCAACAAATGAAATATGCTGATCAAGCCCCATATTTCTTACTGCGTGCTTCAGCTCTTCCAAATATATCTCCTGAGAGGGAGTACCCGGTGCTCCAATAATGTCTGCTCTCAGCTCAATCCCCTTTTGTTTCAAAACATCAACAGCATGAATCATCAAGCCGTACCCTTTTACCGGTGAAATTCGTCCAACAGTAACTAATGTAAATACTTGACCTGACTCTGATTCCAAGCGTGGAGTAAATTGTTTTATATCTATCCCCTGATGAAGCACCCGGATCTTCTTGCTATCTAATCGGCATCCTTTTGGCGTGGAGGTAAAAATGATGTTGACAAGTATTTCTGCAAGTCGCAATCGTGGAGACACATGACCATGTGCATACCACAGAGCGATTGGTTTGCGCATAAGTTTCCAAAGGAACCCGCCCAGCAACACATATTCAACAATCATGTGCACATAGACTTGATCGTAGTCTTTTCTATATTTCCAAATATACGAATAGAGACGCCTAAGATATGTAAAACGAGAAGCGCCGTCTTCTTTGCCAAGACTATGTACAGTTACAGTATCCGGCAAATCAATAGCTCCTTTACTCAAGCAAACAACAGTAACCGTATCTACATATTGAGATAATTCTGCTACCCAGCGGTGTGTAAACGCCAACACATCGTCATTCGCATCCATCTTTTCACATAAAAAAAGCAACCTCATAAAACAAAATTTGCAATTGCGTCTATCCACGCGTCTTTTCTATCTGTTGAAATTATTCTAATTGTATCGCCGGATTTGGTTTCATACCCGGCACTCCCAACCGCGCTCATGATAATGGGCGTGCCGGCACACTCGGCTTCGCGAATGACCGAGCTATACCCCTCACTACGACTTGGCGACAAAAGGCAGTCCACGGTTTTTATATACCCTATTGGGTCGTCGGTCCATGCCTCAAAAAAAACATGTCGCTCCAGCACGAGATCCGCGACCTTCTGCATAAGCATCTTTTTTTGCGAGCCATCTCCAACAATCAAGAGCCGGTAGCCCGGCTTTAGCACTGCGACCTGCGCCCACACATCTATCAGCCATGATACATTCTTTACCGGTTCCAGCCGCCCCAGAAACAAAAAAATAGCATCCGCACCGGGATATTTTTTTTTCGCGTCATTTCTTGGTATGTGATCTTTGATGATGCTGCCATCCATGATCAAGGGAGCGACAGTCAGCGTATGCTCGGGCACGCCCATTACCCGCATGCTCTGTTTTATCCGCTCGCCAACAACACGCACGCGGCTCGCACGTTTAATCACAAACAAACCGAGATGATATTGAATCCGCTCTTTGGCTGATCCCTTTTTATAATATTCTGATCCGTAAAAGTCACCATGCACCTGGACTTCCAGCTCCGCGCGCGACATGATGGCAAGAACCCAACCTGCCAACCCGGTAAAAAAAGGATCCTGCGTTGTTATTTTTTTTATATGGTATTTCCCAATAATCCGATCACCCAGCAGCACAAGGCGAAAAAATTGCGCAGCCTTGTTGCCGCCCGTACCGGTGACTGTTACCTCATCCGACAAAGCAATTTTTTGATACACTCGCGTCGGAATGATAATTTCCAGCGCTTCATTTTTTCCATACTCAATCATGCGCTGAGCAACACCGCCGGTAGAATCAAATATTTTCCTATCCAAACTAATCATGAGTTGCATATCTGTCGCAATGCTTGCTGAGTATTATTCATCATAGTATCAAACGAAAACGTTTCAAAAAAATCTTCCGGAGGTCGCCCATTGGGTCTATCAATCAAAAAAGTCCGTATGGCTTTTTCCAAATCATCGCGGTCATTGTACACAAAGAGTGTTCCTGTGCCGGCCGCCCGTATCAACTCCGGATTCCCAGAACTGTTACTTGCCAGAACAAAGGTACCCAGCATCATCGCCTCCAATATCGCATGAGAGAGTCCTTCGTAACCGCTGTTGAGGATAAACGCGTCAGCCTGCCGCATGTGTGACAGTGTTTCATTTCTTGAACACACGCCAAGCAGGTGGACTGTTTCATCCAGAGCCAAACGCGATACATGTGACTCGATATCTTTTCGTGTAGGGCCGTCGCCAATAATTTTTAGTTGTAATGCGGGAAAATCATTTTTTAATCGATGCATGACATCAATGAGAACAATCATTCCCTTCCACGGAACCAACCTGGCGACCGTCACCAGCCATATATCATCCGGTCGTTCTCTTTTCTCTCCGTCATGCTTCTCATTTGGTATTGCAACCGCGTTATATATAGCTTCCACGCGCTCTGCGCCCCAACCCCGCACAAGCGTCTGCAAATACTGTGATGGAACAATCACCAAGTGCGCGTTTTTCACAACCAGGGACTGAATGAACCGAAGTGCTTTGACAACCAACGACGGATGAGACGATACCTGAAACGCGTCAATCCCTTGATCAACATTGTACCGCTGCACGCCTTGTTCCCATGCGTAGTCACCAACCACCTTTACCACAAATTTGGTCTGCCGAATCCGAGAAACAATAAAAGCCGGCAATCCGGCATTTACCGGCCCCATGGCATATATACCATCCGCGTCAGCCGAATGTTTCCACAAAAGATACACATACTGAGCATAACGGGACACTTTGTTGCCATGTGCCACGCGATACGTGCTCTGAGTCACACGCACATCTGCGTCCGGGTTCAACGTCACAATCTTCACACGTTCTCCTTTTTCTCTCAACGCGTTCGCCAAAGCAACAACATAGGTGGCAGGACCGCCGGTTTGGGGAGGAAATATATCTGCTGCAAGAAGAATGTTCATAAAAAATCAACGGGTGTCAATAGGTGTCAGAATAGTCCTAAAATCTTGACATGTCAAGCCAATTTTGCTAGAGTTTTCGCAGACCAACAGAGGAGGGCACGATGCCTTTCGAGTTCTACGCGCCCCAGGCGCGCGCTGGCCACAACTTCCACTGCATTGAACGTGTTCAATCCAGTGGAGACAAAACATCCCCCCGCTCGCAAGCAGGGGGATGTTTTTTTTACGCTTTTCTCCCCAGCAGCGAGTAGAGCAGACTAAACGCCCCGGCAATAGCAAAGGCCCAAGCAAATGGGTGCGGCACGTACAAAAATAGCAATGCCAAAAAAGGCAGCACAACGATACGGCTGGCATTATATACCAAGTGCCGAGCAACCACAGCGGCATACATATCCTGTTTGCGCGCTCTTGAATAAAAAAGCGCTGCCCAAGGAATGCCGACAAAATGACCTGCCGCGCGGCGGTATATGTCAATCAACGATGCAAAAACAGGCGTGTTGGCAAAGATACTGCCAACCCACCCAAAAAAATACAGCACTGTCCCAAAGCGAAGCATTCCGGTTTTATTTTTGTCCACCATTTTCCCTACCAGAGTAATAACAATCAGCGTCACAAATGTTGACAGGGACACCACAGCGCCCACGGATGAGACATTTGTTAAAATAAGAACCAAAAAAATTGGCCAAACAATAAACCCAATACTATTCTCAATGGCATACCCGACAAAACTCAAACTAGCCGGCCTGTACTCTGACGCAAATATATGATGCAACACCTGCCCGCCGTCTACCAAAAAGGCCCTATGCGTAAAACGCGCGACGAAAAGCGGAATCACGGATGCACAGAGTAAAACAGCACCAAACCCAAACAATGATGTGTACCCTGCCGTCACAATTAGTACCCCCGCCGCAAATGGTGAAATGACGCTTGCCATGATGGAGACAATCGACAGTGTAGATAGCTCCCTCCCCATCCTTTTTTCATGAGATGAAAACAAAAAAATAATGTCAAAACCAAAATTGTACAATAATGCTCTCCCTGTAATGACTAATGGAAGCACCAAGAACAAGCCGGGCCACTGAGGCAGCGCAAGAAGACCAATATAATAGACAATTAAAAAAGGTGTTGACAGCGCAATGGACCATGCCGGACCCCTATTGGCCGCAATTTTTGACGCGGGAAGCGCAAAGAGGGCGCCGCCAATGCGGCTTATCAAGAAAAAAAGGATTATCCACGTGATTGAATATCCCAGCGAGTACAAATAAATCGGGACAAAAATTGATATCATGCTCTCTGCAATGTTCATCACAAATACAGAAAGATACAACGCGTCCATGTTCGCGTGTGAAAAAAAATGGTGATGTTTGTGGAGGTTCCTCATAGAATCGTAGTATATCATACACGGCACTGTCCCTTAACAAAAAAACACCACTCTTCAAAAGTGATGCCTATATGGAATACACACCGGTTCGGATCTACGGAACCAGTGTCTTAAATATGCTGTTCATTTCCTCGCAAATTGACGGCCAATTATACTGCTCCTCAATCCGCTTCATTGCTCTTTCATACATCTGTTCCTTTGCGCAGACAGAGCCACGTGTGATGGTGTTTACTACCTGAACAATAGACGCGGGATCGCCCGGCTTACACGCAAAACCGGTCTTTCCGTCTTCCAAAAAATCCGGAATTCCCCCAACCATGGTACCAATGGTCGGCAACCCGGCGGCCATGGCTTCCAAAAAAGCGTTGCCAAGCCCCTCGGAGAGCGATGGCCGGATAAATATATCGCATGCTTTCAGCACCTTTGGTAGCTCTGCGTGAGACTTGTTTCCGGCAAACACAACACGCGATGCAAGACCCAGTTCCTGTGTCATGTCTTTCAAATCGTGCTCCAATTCCCCTGTTCCACAAATGACAAAACACACATTCTCCGGCAAATCTTTGAGTGCGCGAATGACATGAACAATTCCATTTTTTACTACCAGTCGCGATGCGGTGACCAGTATGACCGCATTCTCCGGAAATCCAAAGCTTTTTCTCAGCTCCTCAATTTCCGATGGTGAATATTCCTTTGTAAATCGCTCAACATCTACACCGTTTGGGACAACTTCTTTTACAATGCCGGCAAATCCCATTTGCTCGCCCCAGTGTAGCAAATAAGTGCTAATAGCTTGCAATCCATCCGCCTGCGTAAAGATTTTCACAAATCTCTTTTTGACAAAACGGACGCGACGCATAATATATTCAATTGGGTCACCCTCCTGCAGCGTCAACAAAAATGGCAATCCGGTCTTATTCTTCATACTCAGCGCGGCAAAACCGCTGTAGCTTGCCATCATCGACCAAATCATTGAAACCGGCCGACGCGTATGAAGACGCAGCGCATACACATGTCCAAATAGCGCCAAAAACAATTTATCAAGCATGGGAATGCCCCACCCTATCCTATGCACTTCAATATTCCCTACCGTTTCAACACTGGGCAGCTTTCTATCCATTTTTGCTGTGATCATGACAAACTCATACTCACCTATTCTGTCCGTTATTTCTCGTATTGCCACCTCGGCACCACCAACAAATGGTACATATGCTGTGGAGAAAATAAGAATACGTTTTTTTTGCATACGGCTACAAACGTGTTGATAAAATCTCCACCTCGCTGAACATCTCTTTTGTTTTCTTGGCCAATTTATCCCAGTCGCCGTCCAGCTGGACCGCCTGCACGTCCCGATCATCTTCCAGCCATGCCTGTTGCATCTGGCTCATGGCGCCAACCACCTGCCAACGATGCGCCCTGCGAAACATAAACCGGTAGAGCGGCGAAAGATACGCGCCGCGCTCCAGCATTTTTTCATCAATATTACCTTCGTATACACTCAGTAAAAACGGCACGTTTGAAACTAACGAAAAAAGGCTCGCCGCCAGCGCGCCATAGCTGGCCATCACGGCCCATGCGACATGATATGTATGCTTTTTATGCAATTTCCGCGCGTACTTGGCGGCTCGCAGCGGCAGCAGCAGCTTATCCCACTTGGTGCCGCGTCCCAGGCGATAAATATGAACCCGATCAAGCTCTGACTCCGCCTTAAAGCGCGGATCAAGTTTTGCTGTGACAATGTCGAACTCATACCCGGGAGAACGCGCGATGATCTCGCTCACCGCCTCTTCCGCAGGCCCTTTGTAGGGTAAGTAGACCGGCGCAAAAACAAGAATGCGCGGCTTGTGCCGCAGGCGATCTTTAAAATCCGCGATTGTCGTGGCAAGCCCCTGATCAAATCCAACAACCGGCTCCCATGTGAGGAGGTCCTTTGCGCGAGAAATATCAGCGCAGCGCTGCTTTGGATCACCCAGACGCTCGGGAATCTTTTCATACGCAAGCGATACAATGCGGCTCCCGGATCCGGTCGCATTCTTTACACTCAAAGCCACTGCGCCAATGGTTCGTTCATCCGGATTCCCCAAATTGACCGGTCGCCAATCACTGCTTTGTATTTCCATTCGCTTCACCAGCCCCTCTATCAAATCCGTGACAAACATAAAACTGCGCGTTTGTGAACCATCACCATGGACAGTGATATCCTCACCAAGCAGGGACTGCAAAATAAAATTAGACAACACGCGACCGTCATTAAACATCATGCGCGGCCCATACGTGTTAAAAATGCGGACAATACGCGCATCAACACCATATTGTTCAACATAATCCTTGCATAGCGTCTCGGCCGCGCGCTTACCCTCGTCATAGCACGCGCGTTTTCCAAGCGGATCAACATTGCCCCAATATGTCTCCTTTTGCGGATGTTCCAATGGATCCCCGTACGCTTCCGAGGTGGACGTATAGAGTAGACGCGCGCCTTTTTTTCTGGCAAGCGCCAGCATGTTCTGAGTTCCAAGAATGGATGTCTCAAGTGTAAGAACCGGATCAAACTGATATTGCACCGGTGACGCCGGACATGCCAGGTGGTAAATCCTGTCCAGCCCTCCCTCCCACTTTAGCGGCTTGCGAACGTCATGAACCAACAGTGTAAAATTCTCCTTGCCGAGATGATGGGCAATATTTTCGCGCCTCCCGCTAAAAAAACTGTCAACGCAAATAACCTCATGTCCCTCATCCATGAGCCGGTCAATCAGATGCGATCCTACAAAGCCGGCACCGCCGGTTACCAGTACGTTCATAGTCATTTTCTTCCCTTACCTTAGCCAAATATTGACAATTGATGTTCTGCGAGTATACTACACCAACTATGAAACGTCAATCGGTCAAGCCGCGTATTTTGTATGTCATCACCCAGGGACATTGGGGCGGCGCGCAGCGCTACATATTTGATTTGGCCATGCAAAACAGGCATGCTTTTGACATCACGGTAGCCGTTGGCAGCGCCGGGGACGCGACGGATTTGCAAAAAAAACTTGCGCCCAACAACATCTGCATAGTCCAACTTCACTCACTCCAACGCGCTGTCTCCCCCCTGGTTGATATAAAAGCACTCTTTGAGCTGCGAAAGCTGTACAAACAGATATCACCAAACATCATCCATCTCAATAGCTCAAAAGCCGGCATCCTCGGTTCTCTTGCAGCGGCCGGACTAAAAGCGGTCATTGTCTACACCGCGCACGGCTGGGTTTTCCACGAACCAATGTCACGACCAAAACAAACACTGTATCAATTCCTGGAAGCATGGACATCAAAATTCAAAGACGCGATCATTGTCCTTTCCAAATTTGATCGCGAAGCGGGAAAAAAAATTGGTATTTCTGAAAAAAAAATCCACACGATCCCTATCACTGTTCCCGCCGGCACAGCATATGTGGGCAAGGAAGACGCGCGAAAAAAAATAATGCCGACTATTCCCGCCAATGCCTTCTGCTTTGGCGTCATTGCGAATTTTTATAAAACAAAAGGAATTGATGTGCTGTTTAACGCCATTGCTTCCAACAAGAGACTCTGTCACATCCCGGTCGCGGTCATCGGCGACGGACCCGAGCGCTCCAATTTGGAAAGACAGATCAAGCACCTTGAACTCACAAATATCCATCTGCTTGGATTCATCGAAAACGCGGCGCTCTACCTAAAAGCATTTGACGCCCTGGTGATCCCGTCAAGAAAAGAAGGCCTCCCGTACATCATGCTTGACGCGCTCAACGCGCGCGTTCCCATCATTGCCACAAATGTTGGTGGCATACACGAATATATTGAAGATAAAAAAACCGGATTGCTGGTGCAGCCGGATAATTTTCAGGCGTTATCTATTGCTATGGACTGGGCTGCCCGGCACCCGCAGATAGGAACCGCGTTTTCTCACCCGTCGATACAGCCTGCTCAAAACACAGAGGGAGCAATAGTTGACCTCTACAAGAGGTTACTCACCTAATGTGTCTTCGGCCTGCTTGGAATTGGTGCTCCGTGCGCCCAATTCCAGCGAACCGATGCGCTCTTCAATAAACGAAATTTGTTGCGCCGTAAGCGTCACTCCCGCGTCCAGCGCTTCCAGGTATGTCGCTCTCACCAAATCAGCTTGGCCACTGCTTCCATATATATAAATTTTCCTCCACCATCCCTCGTTTATGATGGGGTCAAAATCAATGGCTGTCTGAATCGCGTCAAGCGCTTCGTCTACCTTGCCTTGCTGCATTCTTGCGCCGGAAAGATTGTAATACAGTTGCTGACGACGAGGTGAATATGGAATAGCCGCTTGCGCGTACTCCTCTGCCCTGGCAAAAAGCTCCGGATTATTAAACGCGATAGCTCCGCCCTGAGCCAGCTGCGTCAGCAAAATATGAATTCTGATATCCTGTGGGTGCAGGCGCAGTGCCTCCTGTGCTTGCGCGTACCCAAATTCGAAAACCTTTTGAGCTGTCTCATGTTGTCCCAAACGTATCAGGCCTGCTACCACGTTTCCCGATGCCTTTGCCAAGTCCACATGTATATCGTCGATATGGGGCGATGGTATGCTCAGCGCCTGCTCTGCCTGACGCAAATCAGCCGCTTGATTGATGTCTCTCATCGCGAACAATGTCGCGTGATTCGCGCGCAACGGATTTACATCAGTAATCCAAATAAAAATCAACGAAACCACCATAACTGTTCCCAGCATACCTGCCCCAATATGTCGCTGTTGAGATGACTGAGCCGCCTGAACCGGGACAAGTCGCGCGTTCACGTACGCGATAACAAAAAAGAAATACAAGTAGGATGTTGGATTTTCAAACACAAACGCGTTATGCACAAAATGCCCCACCAAAAAAGCGCCAAACAGTACGGCCGTATGCGTGTCTATCCGCTCGCGACGAACCGCGCGCCACAAAAGCACGATGGGCAATAACGTGAGAGCAATGTAACTGAGCAATCCGATGATTCCCTGCACCGCGAGGGTATTGAAAATCGCACTGTGGGCATTGTCAAACCAAGTTTCAGAGTACCCCTGCTCCAGGAATTCCGGCCGATAGAGTAGGTTGAACACATAAATATAATTGTTCGGCCCATACCCCAAAAACGGCTTCTCTTTCCATCCCTCGACAGCAATCTCCCAGGCCATAATCCGCGTGTTCGCGGTTCCCGATGATACATCCGTACTAACAAGCCGACCAATGGTTGGCAAAGAACTCACAAATTGCGTGTGTCGAAATACAATAAGCAGGCTTCCCAGCACAACAGACGCGATCAATATCCCTGCAAGCAGCTGCTTCACTTTTTTGTGTCCCTTCAAAATAAACGCATAGCCAAACCCGGCCGCGAAAATTGAAACAAGCAGGCCAACAAGCGTTCCACGTGTGCCACCCAAAAATATACCAAGCAGGCCAAGCAAACCCGTAATGGCAGTGATCCCTTGTATCCACTTTTTTGAACTCTGCAAAAACAAGATGATTGATATGTAAAAAAGAAAGAGCCCATACCCACTATAATAAATCGCGTTCCCCAAGGTGGCGGACACACGCACACTCCCATGGTTAAACAAAAACTCCGGATTCACAAAATATTGCCACGCGCCCAGAAGCATGACCACGGATCCGGCAGCCAAAAAAACCCACAAAAATTGATTCCAGTCCTCGCGAGCGCGATATACCGTGGTCAACACGAGATAGTAAAGCCCATAGTGAAACAGGGTGAACAGTCCAAGCATGCGCTCGTGGTTATCCCACAGACTTCTGTACCAGTCCACGCCAAAAAATGATGACAGGGCAAAACTCCCCAAAAAAACCAGCACCGCAATGGTGATCGGTGTCCACTGCAAACGATATTTTGACCGATTGTGGGCAAGAAGAAGAATATATCCCGACGCGAGCAAGATGGTAACCGCGCGAAAAAAAATAATCTTTGGGACAACAAACGGAAAGATAAATGACCGGGGAAAGGTCAACAATGGCATCAACACGCTCAAAAAAATAAGCACTTTATTGTACTGAAGCAAGCGTTTTTCAAACAATGATGACATACCGCAAACCGAATAAGTAATTTAGCGCACTAAGTCCCCGTACTGAAACTCAAATACCTCGTTATCGGGAAACAACTCCAATAATTCTTTCATAACAGCAAGACGTTTTTCTTCGTTTTCTTGCTTTTTGTACATGGCAATCATTTCAACCAGGATGTCCGATGAATCGCCGGTCTTCTCTCTTCCCGCCAGCAAAATGGATTCGGCGGCAGAGAAATCTTTTTTCTTCTGATATAAAAATCGAGCAAAACGCGTATAGGCGTCCGCGCGACTATCATTTAGCTCCAAAAAAGTTCTGTAATACTGCTCTGCCAGCACGTAATCAGGCGCATACTTTTCATATATAACCGCTAAATTTAAAATCGCCGTCTCCTCTGTCGGGTTGAGCTCCAACGCGTGCTGCAGCGCCAAAATGGTCTTGTCATAATCCTGCACATAGTCATACACATCGGCTACCACGACATAGGTCCAGCTATCATCCGGTTCTTTTCTATACAGTTCCTTTGCAGCCGTGACTTTTTCACCAAATGTCTCCGCGTTGATTGGATCCAAATCAGCGGGCGCTGATACGTCAAACACAGACGCCTCATTTGACCAGTCTATGCCTGTGCCGGATCCCTTTTGAGCCCACGGGTATCTCCACAGGAATAACCCTACCAAAAGAACCCCAAATGCCACGACAAATGCAATCAATTTTTGTTTCATAGTATGGAATATAGCGTCACGCTATGGTAGCACACCGTGCCGGCCTTTTCAATATATAACACAAACCCCCCGCTAGGCGGGGGGTCGCGTGTACCCATGCGTCGCTTTGCAGCGACACGCGAGTGATTGATCCGCTATTATTTACCGGATAGTACAGAAGCTGTACTAAATGTTGATGGTAAATCTTCGCGTACCAACAGACCATTGGTCCAGTCTGTAGAAGCAGTGCTGTGACCATTGACCGCGCTCTTATCTGACCAGATAAAGTCATTGTGTGTGTCGCCATCAATGTTGGCGGCTGTATCTGTCAGCAGAGTTGCGTGTGAGTAGTGAGCAGCGTCACCAGCCATCTTTGTTGTCACCGTGTCTCCGGCGTCAATGCTGGAAGCGCTCGCGCGCAATTCAAAGGTCCATGTTTGTCCCTTTGGAACTGTGATTTCACCTGCAGAGTAGTTGGTGGTCCATGTAGAACCATCAGTCTCGTAGGTTGTCGCACCACTCAATGCTTGAGCTGCGTTCGTCACAAAGTCATTCTTTGTCACGTTGTAGATCTCAAAGCTATCTACTGTAGCGCCGGACGTAGCGATATCGAATGTAAATTGATACAGAGCGACATCAGCATTCTTTGCTTCAACTGACCACTTGTACAACGTAGGTGATGAGTTGAGCGTGTCTGTGCCCAAAGCAATTCTCTTCACAACAGGATACCCCTTGTATCCATAGTGGGTCTTGCCTGTTGGGGCATTACCACCTGCTCCAAGAATTTCGTTTGCTCCGCTTCCTGTGAGGTCACCTTTGGCAACCACATCAGCCGCGCTCGCGATTTGGTATCCAAGGTAGTGACCGGAGACACCATTTGAACCGTTTGCAATAGCAGCAAGATTTGCCATCAAGTGCAATACTCGTCCATCTGAGTCGCTTGTGCTGATCACAAATGCGTTCTCAGTGAAGTCAATGTATGGCTTTGTACTTGTTGGTCTCATCCATGTACCGCCAACCTGATTTCCATCTTCATCTTCGAACCAGATATTATCGTAATCTGCAAAGGATGACGATGCACCAACGGTGCTGACCTGTGTCAAGTAGAGGTAATCAAGTTCAACATCCTCTGTTGTTGTCGCAAGGAAGTTGAAAGCTGCAAGCTCCACTTCTGAACCGGCAGCAAGCAATTGTGCGCTTGGGTTTGCCGAATCAACCGTGACCAACACTTGTCCACCGGCCGTGCCGACCGTGACAGCGTTTGCCTGTACAGCTGAGTACACTTCTGTGATGTCATTGTTGCTGACAGAACCCTTTGCTGTGGCCGTACCAGAGGTTGTACTGCTGATTTCCATAGCGTGGGTTGCACCGGTCGCTGCGCTGGCACTCAAATCTGCGTAGATCTTCAGTGTGACAGAGTTGGATTTCTTTACCATGATTCTGTCAGTGCCGCTCAACGTTACGGTAACGGATTCATCGTCACCGGCATCAGTATCAGAACCAAATTTGGTAATACCCAAAGTTCGGAATGATCCATCTGCTGTGTCGTTGACAAGGAATTTAATGTTCTGCAATGAATCTGCCTTTGCAGTCGCGCCGGTCACGATGACAAACTTAAAGCTGTCAACGCGGACGTCCTCGGATGAGTCTGTCGCGCTAAACTGAATGGTAGAGTAGTGAACATTGGTTGATCCTGCTGCGATTGTTCGGGCAGCCGGCTGACCAATGGTTGTCACTGAAAGCGCAAGATCCTTGATTGTCAGCAAGTTTGCTGTAATCAATGATCCTACACCCGGGAACGCGTAGGTGCCCACAGTGATTGCATCACCGGTGACATCTCCTGTCGCGTCCAAGTTTGCAGCGAGAACAAAGTCTACAGAAAACTGAGCTGTATCATTCGCTGCGAAGTCAGCATTCAGGTTTCCAACCAATACCAATTCATTGTCTCCGATTGGGAGGGTAAATGAGTCGGTAAAGCTAACAGAACCGTCTTGAGAGCCGGTATCGTCAGCACCATCAGTACCACCCGTGAGGGTTGTTCCTTTGGTGCGGTTTACCAGTTTCAAGTTGGTGAAGTCTGAACTTGAGGCAACACCGGTCATTTCAATATCAAACTTAATGCTTGCTACTGTAATAGACTCACCTTCCACCTTGAAGTTCCATGAACCAAGGTCGATATCAGTGCTGTCCTCTGCGACGTTCTTTGACATGACCGTGTTGGTCTTGGTGACTGTCATTTTTCCGGCGTTGATGGTAACAACGTTACCAAGTGCCAGAGGCTGTGCTGCGACGATCGGTGAAACAAACGTGTTGTTCAACAGATCTTTTATCACCATGTCATCCGCGCGCTTGAGGTCAAAGTCAAGTGTGCGTCCTGAGCCACCCACAATGTCACCGCGAAGCAAGAAGCTTTCGTTCTTGCCATCGTCAATCACACAGGCGTCTCCACAACCGGAAAGGTCGAAGTAAACATAGTTGGACACCATTTGAGCGGTTCCAACCACATTTCCATTCACAACCAATTCCAAACCGGATACATCCGCGTCATCCGCAGAACCGGCGTTGTTGAATTTCATTGACTGAACGCGCACCTGTGCGTCAGATGAGCTGTTTGCCAGCTTCACTTCAATGAATTCTTTATTTTCTGTTCCCACTTCTTCTGTTGCGACACCGTAGTCAGTATCTTCGGTAACAGTTACGTCTGCGACGTTGACTGTTGTGTTAATGGTCATGCCATTGCCGGTGATTGGCAGGCTGCCAACAAGACTTGCGTCTGTTTCAACAGTAACCAACGAAAGTTTTGGTACTTCTCCACTGTATGTTGCAACGTCAGCGATTTTACCAACAATGGTATAGCTGACAGTGCTGTTTGCAGGAACAGTGATGTCCTCTGTAAACGTAGCCTGGTGGCTTGAGTTGAGTGTCTTGTACGACGTGCTCAACAGGTCACCGTTTGGCTTCATAATGTTAATCCCGGAGAAAGCGCCATCGCTTGCTGGTGAACCGGTGCGCTCTACTTTCAAAGATTTGATCACAACTGGATCAGCTCCGGCAGTAAAGTTAACAACGGTAAACGGGTTGCGTGTTGAGTTCTTCAACACGTATGTTGATGCAGGTGAGTTTGCCGAAAGCGCAACAGTCAATGTTCCGGCTGCTGCTGGTGGAGTAACTCCACCACCACCACCTGAACCTTGTGTTGGATCAGCGACTACTTCTCCTGCGGCAACAGTGTTGCCGGAATCATCCACTGCGCTAGCCACTGCGGCTGAAACAGTGCGGACATCTCCAGCAGCTGCTGCTGAAAGAGCGCCTGATACCTTGCTCTTCATGCCATCCATGACATACCAAACATCACTGGAACCAGCAACTTTGATCAGTTGCCCGTTGTGTGGGGTTGATTCAGTAATATCTGATCCGTCTGCGTAATTTGGCCAGAATACGTCCTGAACATCGTTAACAAGAGTTGTCCAATTATCCCCGTAGAGATCTTTGGCAACTTGCTCGCTTGAAATCCAGTGGCGCATGTTGTTTGGCCCGATTGCGTATACGCGTGGGTCAATAACAACTTTGATAAGACGTGAACCCGGGCGGAAGTTTACTCCTGATGGGTTAACAGCGTTTGGATATGCGCTGACACAGTCTTGTGCGATTTCCACTACTCCGGAGAAATCTTCAAACCATGTGTAGAAGTCCCCTGAATTGCGGAAGTACATGCGTCGTAGATCTGAGTTTAAGATGTACACGGCACTGTTTCCTTGAACCTTGAAAAGTTCGCCGGATGAAAGAGATGGACATTCAGCACCACGTGCCACTTGCGGCACCAATGCTGCGATACCCATGCTCCACAGTACTGTAAGTACGACTACAGACCATGTGAACGCTTTTTTCCCTAATCTTATAGCGTCTGTCATAATTAAATCTGTTCCTACTGCTGAGCGCACCGGATTGATGAATGAATCATGCGGATCCGACGTCCCGACAGCAGGTGATGTATTAAGACATATACATTCCGACAATGCCGGAATCGACCTTTGCAGTATATGCCGCTCCGACCAGTACGTCGGAGACCATCCCGACGAATCGGCATGGATTTCCCCCACCCTATACATTGACAGGGCGCACCGTATGGCAGCAGTTCATCATTCTTGTTCACAGAATAATGAACCAAGCCATACAGTGAACGGGGGGTATATTGAGTATATTCATCCCCTCTTTGTGCTTTGCAGCACATTGCTACGGCTGTCGCAGCAATCTGACGCAAAAAAAATCTCTTATCCCCCCGCCGGCTGCTGCTGCGCAGACGGCTGCGGTGCTTTCACTCCTACCAGCCCCGCCTCTGTCTGTGACGTGATCGAATTTAATATTTTTACTTTTGCAATCGCCTCCGGCAATTGGTCTCCGCTTAGCAGCTGCTCAATATCTTCTGTTAAACTTTTCACATTATTTGTCGGCCCCGATAGCGATGTCTGAGAAGTGCCATCCAGCTTGGGTGTTGAACTGCTTACTTTCTGGGTGGAAGTGCTGAGCGCTGATTGAGACTCACCGATTACATTCTGCTCGGTCGAGCTAACAGTATTTTCTGGAGATTTTTCCTCCGAAACAGGCACCACATGCGAATTTACCTCTTTCGCGTCGGCCAATATCCCACCTATAGCATCCTGGACGATCTTTTTTACATTTTCATCGGCGTTTGTATCGCTCTGAGCCAATATTTGAAGCGCGCCTATGCCACTTTCCGTAACAACTTTACGCGTCTCAACCACCTGCTTCGCCGCGTCAACCAACTCCTGCGACTGGCTGCCGTCTGGATTAACGACTTCCGCGACATCTTTACTTACTTGTTTAAGCTGGTCGGAGATCATGACGGTTTTAGCCGAAACGTCCTTTGCAAGGTCGGCGGCCTTCTTCTCATCTTCTTGCTTGACAGTTTCAAGACCTTTGCTGGCAGTTTCAACTTGCTTTTGTATTTTTTGTACTTGCTTGGCGACTTCCTTTCCCTCGAGGATGCGGCTATCGTCGCCTATAATACCTTGCAAAATGTCACTTTGGTATTGAGCCTCATCAATATAGAGCTGTACCCTGGCGCCATTATTCCCTGTTGCCGAAGCAACTGCCACCTTTACATTAAACAAGACATCACGCGGAATTGGACTTGCCGTAGCCACTAAACTGCCGGTTACAATGCCGCAAACCAAAACAAACATAAAAACGCCGCGCGTGGCAGCGTACATGTTTGCCAGTTGTATACCAAACAACGCAGCATATCCGCTTCGTGGCGCGTCAGATGCGGATTGATCTACCGACTGAGCGGCATACGAAATAATTCGTTCCCTTGTCTGTGACTTCCACAAAGGGTCCGGCGCAATCACATGCCGATTTTTTATTCCCTTTAATTTACGGAGAAATCCTCTATCCATACTTCTGATTGTGTATCTGCTGAAGTTTTTTTACACTCCGATGAATGAGAACGCGAACATGCGTTTTCTTTTTTTCCAAAATTACGGCAATTTCGTCTATGGAGAGCTCTTCTATATACCTGAGCATGAGAACCTCCTGGTATTCAGCTTTCAATCGACGCATGTCTTCCAGCAGCCGTCGTACCTCATCGTCTGTTTCAACTTTGTCCATTTGGCGGGTATGCGCCGGACCAACGTCTCTGTCCAATATATCAAGTGACTGCTGCTGTGTTCTGGCTCGCTCCCGATAGAGATCTATTATTTTATTTCTTGCTGTCCTGTAAAAAAGACCACTGATACTCTCTACGCTTTTTTGCTTGCCAACGGTGAGGTAATTCCACACACTCATGAACACCTCGCTCGTAATATCTTGTGCTGACTCTGTGTCACTTACTTTGAACAAAATGAACCGATACATCTTATCTGCGTATTTGTCGTACATTTCTCCGTATGCCTGCGCGTCCTTCTTTACAATGATGGCACGCAGAAGGCGTCTTTCATGTAATGTATCTTGGAGCTTGTTCATAATAGAAGACGTGGAAATCAGGAAAATGTTACACGTGCGACAATGTCAATGCTATAGCGAAAAAGTGCCCATTTCCGGAACACAGGCACCTACTATAGCACAAAATGCGAAAATAATAAAGAGTAAAGTGGTGCGGCAGACCCATGCTCCCGCTCTTGATACGCGGCTGCTTTTTTGTATACACTAGTCTATACAAAACTTGACTATTTCCTTTTTTTTGTATAGACTAGCTTATACATTCAGAAATATGCAGGATTCCGACCAAATAGCACAGAAAGCAGAGATTGTCCGCGTTTCCATATCAGAGGCGGCACGCCTGTTTGGCGTGAGTCAGCAGACCATTCGCCGAGCAATCAAAATGCAAGAAATCACGTATGTGGTTGTTGCCGGTCGATATAAAATCAATTTTGAGAGTCTGGTGCGCTGGTCTCAACAAAAAACCACGGTGCGCAATAAATCGAACACCCAAGGCATTGGCCAATTTGTTGATAAATGGAGCATATCCAATACCCTCTTTTCACCAAGCAAAAAAAGCATCCGAAAAGAAAATCAGGAAGATGAAGAGGAATAGCACGGACCGGCACCGAGCGCTCGCCAAATGGCGAGCGTTTTTTATTGTGAATTCGCTTATATCAGGATATACTACCGTTGTTCTTATGAAATTCGTTGAAACACATTTGACAAAACACCACCTGCTTCATGCGCCCCACAAGTGGTTTTTGGCGTTCTTGGCATCCCCTGTTCATTTTTGTGAACTGCACTACAAGCGGAAATATCACCTCACGTTTTCCCACGCAAAAAAACTGTTTATCTTTGACATGGGTCTGCTTTTGAGCGTTTTAATACTGTTTGGCGCCACCATCTATTGGTTCGCGTATACCCCCACGGTTGAACACGCCATACTCCTATCCGTCAATGCATCGCAAGAGAGGATCAAAAGTGGAGAGTATGTTTCGTACACTGTTGAGTACACAAATACCAGCAACGCGCGCTTGGTTGATGCCATCCTTTCCGTCCAAATGCCCGAAGGGTTTCTTCTTGATGAGACGCACTCAGACATAGGATCATCACACCGTATTTCTGTAAATGACCTGCTTCCGGGCGCGAGTGGACATAGTTCCTTTTCAGGATGGTTTTATGATATCCCGGAAGAGCAACACAGCATTGCGGCATTTCTTTATTATAGACAACAAGACCGTCAAGAGCCTGAACAGCGAGGTGCCAGAATTCTAACAACCCTGCGAGGGTCGGTACTGGAAGGGTCCATTGTGATAAACGATAGGATCCTTGCAAACGGGTCTGTTCCGATTCAGTTTGTTTTGCGCAATACGGGAGACAAAACACTTGAAGGAGTTCGCCTGCCGCTGCAAGGTGCAGAAGGGCTCCAATTTGACGAAATCACAATTGAAACGGGACACATTGATGAAGAAAACGCTCTGCTTTGGGTGGTAGATGACTTGGAACCCGGAGCAACGGCCTCTCTGAGCGCGACACTCCACTCCTCATTGCCCCGCGAAGTGCGGCAGCAGGACATTGAATTTACACCGACTCTCTCCCTGGGCGACCACGATCTTTCACAAGGAACGACGACCAAAATAGTAGATGTGCTGCACCCACAGATTGATATTGAGGCGGTATACGACACCGCATCCCCCTTCATTGCAAGCGGTGATACAACCGGCATTTCTGTGGCTATAGCAAACAGCAGTGACGTTGCCCTTGACCACCTCTCGGTTACGTTGACACTGCCCGGCAATATAGTGGACCTGGCATATGTGCGCTCTCACTCAAACGCTACGTTTACGGGCGAAACCGTCACGTTTACGGCCAGCCATAACGCCGCGCTTGAATCATTTTCTCCGGGTGATAGGGTCGTGTTGAACCTGCCAATTCGTATTAAGGAGGCTGTGCAATCAAGCAGCCCTCGCCTTCAGGTTCCCGTTGATATCGTGGCACGCGTAACCGACATTCCGGAGTCTACATTTGAAGCGCGCGCAAGCACGGCACCGCTGACAATTGGCGGCAATATTATCTTGTCCGCCGAAAGCAGGTACTATACGGCAGACGGCGACCAACTCGGCCGCGGACCATTGCCTGCCCAGGTTGGAAAGGAAAGCAAATATTGGGCGGTCATGCGCCTCACAAATACCGCGACAAAGATGGGCAATGTTGTTCTGACCGCGGCACTGCCACCATATGTCACCTTTACCGGCAAGAGCAGCGTGAGTCTGGGTAATGACCTGGTCTATGATGCCGCCGGTAAAAACGTGAGCTGGAGTTACAGATCACTCCCGCCGGGCGAAACCGTTGGGTTATTCATGGAGCTGGCAATCACCCCCGTGGAAGCGCAGCGTGGAACATCTCCCGTCCTTGTGAACAGCATAACAGTGACAGCGCATGATGAGTCAACCAACCAAGATATTTCTCGATCCCTGGGACGTATTGATATATCGCTCCCGCATGACGCCCTGGGGCGCGCGCGCGGAACAACGGTTCGATAAAAAAAACGATCCCGGCTATGTCGGGATCGTTTTTTTATTGAGTATTTACGCGGTCGCGATCTGAGCCGTGGGTGAGGTTACCTCGTTGAGATACAGAGCGATAGTCTTATCCACCACTTCATCCCAGCCAAACTGATCTCTCACTTTTTGGCGATTGCGGTCACCTTCGGCAACCAATTCTGCCGGATCTCTGCCAAGCAGCATGACCAGCTTCACCTTCAGCGCCTGCGCGGATCCCGCTTCAAACGTATATTCCGGATGAGAAATAAGATCACGGTGACCGGCAATATCGGACGCCAATACCGGCAGTCCATAACTCATTGCCTCCAGCACGGTCAGCGGCAATCCTTCGTTATCGGATGGATGAATTTTCATGAATGCGTGCGAATAGAGCTCTGAGAGCGCCACCCCGGACTGAAATCCGGTAAATACGATATCCGGATTGCCGGCTGCCATGTCATGCAGCTTTTTCACATATCTGTCAGAATAAAAACCGTCGCCCACAATAGCCAGCTTCTTGCCGCGGAGCGCATTGGTATCCTGCAACTGGATAAACGCATCAATCAAATACTGAATACCCTTGCATGGGATCAGACGACTGACAACCAAAAAATAATTGCCCGATTCAAGACCAAACGCATCAAGCGCATCCGTGGTTTTTACGCGCGCATATGGTGGGACTGCGTTCGGAATCAGGTCCGTTTGCTTTCCATACACAACTTCAACATATGTGCGAATTCCTTCGGATACGGTCACGGTTCGATGCGCGAATCGGCAGGATGCCCATTCTCCGGCGCGCAGCGCGGCGCGCGCAAACGCTCCCCACTTTTCGTGCTTTCTATCCAGTGAATGGAACGTGGAAACAATACGAGTCCTTGGGGCAAACAAGCGAGGGATCCACGCCAAAAGAGACGGGCCGACACCGTGAAAATGAATCACATCCGCGCGGGTAAACATGGCATGAAATACTGATACAAACGTATGCGTGATGGCATCCAGGTGCTTTGTCTTAATACTTGGAAGATGAACGATCGTAACACCCTGGTACCTTTCAACAGATGTGTCTGTATACCAAGCTCTGGCATAGACTTGGACGTCAAACCCACGCTCTGCCAATCGTACAGAGAGCTCATGCACATGCCGCTCAACACCACCGTGCAGGGCGGGCATTCCTTTTTGTCCAATCATTGCTATACGCATATTTTCATTATTTGATTTGACCACTTTTTTCGTATATTTTTAGCCAAATTTTGTACTTGTACAACGCTTCACTATACCATAAATACCGGCCATTGTCAAGTAACGCACAGGCTTCTTATCCCCAAAGCAAGAAACAAAAAATGGCTTATTTTAGCCAAATTTTGTACTTCTCTTGAAAATGAAACGGCACGCGCTGTCGGGCTCTTCCCTTTGTGCCTAGTATACATGAAAAAAAACTCTTTACAAGACACCGTCTGTCATCCCCACAATATCCTCTTTTCCATCAAAATCCACGTCTGTCACACGGACATCAATCCCCAAAAATGCAGGGGTACTATATGCCTGAAAATTTGATTGCGGGTCAAAAATCCCGGACGAACTAAAGACCTTTACCCACGGCTTTCCCCCGGATCCGGGGCCCGTGACAATCTCATCAATGCCATCCCCATCCAAGTCTCCGGCAGCGACATTGACTCCTCCGCGAAAAACAGACTCGTACGCGTTCCAGCTTGATTCAAGCACAAGCGATTCAGTATATATCCGAACTTCCGGTGGTTTATTTTTGCCGGACCCTATCACTATTTTCCCAAATTCATTTGGTTTTGTTTTTGCTACCGCCACGCTGTAGCCCCCCAGATATCCTCTACCAAAGGGATACCAGTCATCACCCAATTGATTTCCGCTCAGATCATATATTTTCACCGGCATGGGGCTATTCGCGCCCGGCTCCGGTGCAACGATAATCTCTGACCGATTGTCGCCATTGATATCTCCCATGGCAACACGGAGCCCTGCTTTATAATTGGCTGTAAATGGATACACTCTCAAGAAACGCCCATTATCACTCCTCCACGCGTCTATTCTGTTGCCTGTAACCACCAGCAAATCCTGCCCATCGGTTTCATCCAAATTTTTTTTCGCTATTTGAACTCCCCCTTGATACGCCTCATCAAAGCTGAAAAAACCGTTTCGAACACGCGTACCGTCCGGGCGAAAAAAACGGACAAACGAACCGTTGGTAAACAATATATTTTGAACGGACTGAAATGTTTTCAGTAAAACCTGCCCATCATTTGCCCCAACGGTTATCTCACTGACAATGGAACCGTCGTTAACAAGCGGGTCTTGCGTACCGCGTATTTTTTCAAACTCGCCGTTAAGGGCAATAGTCTGTTCCTGTGCCGTGCTGTTCACCACAGCAAGACCGCGGCCAAATTCTCTGCGCCAGACACTGGGCTCGTACGCTTCTTCACCATGTACGCCCATTGCTTCGGACGTTGGCAAACCCAAATCCACATCATATTCATCATACCACCATGTCTGACTGTGATCTTGATCACCGTAATCAAACGAAAAATATCCATTTTCAAGTAATGTGCTGGTCAACCCAAAACGAAAGTGTCGGTAATCATTTTGGGCAATGACGCCATTGGCCGTGTTGCTATTGATGATATTGACAGTTGGTGACTGCTGTGTTTGTTCATTGTCCCGATATGTATTGAGCGCCGGTTTCCACGATGCCGGAATAAAATTTTCAATGTACTTACCATTCAGCAAATCCGTATATGCTTTTGTGTTGCCATTGCCCACAATTATATTGTGGCTGCCGGCGCGCGCCCTGGTCTGCGTGTAAATAAATTCCATACCCTCTCTCCATTGTTGATCTGCGTCATAGTCAATGCGGCCGTCCAAATTTAAATCTATATTGCTGCCGGCAAAATAGGTAATGTTATCCCACGCGTTATCATAAAAAACACCATCCCACAAATCCGTTGCCAAAATTCTATTAACCACAAAGCTAATCAAATAATCGCGCCATTGTTGCCCACCAATGCCGGCCGGTGACCGGTCAGTGACATTTAAAAGCCATGTCCCGGGCCAACGATTAAGCCGTTTCCGTGCCGTATTTTGCAAAAACCATGTATCGGATATTCCGGCTGCCAGCTGTCGACGCATGACACTAAACGAACTTCCGGCATCTTGCCTCACTTCCTGAGACGTAATGTACGCAAGTAAAATAATGTCCGGATTGAGCTGCCGCATGAGCCGCAAGTACTCCGGGTACCGCTCCTGAATTTCCATGTCCAAGATAACAACATCCCATTTGGCCAGCTCGCGCGCCTCGGTTTCCGTCATGGTCCACTGCAAAAACGTATTGGCTTTTCGTGGAAATGCAGGTCCTGATGCAGCAAAAGATGACAATGGTAGCAGTACCATTGCCCAAGTGAGCAGGAAAATTGTGATTTTCTTATACATGCCTTTATCAGAAAAATGACATCTTTGTCATCGTTTGATCATACAATCGCTCAATCGCCCGCACGTGTTTCTCCGGATCATTTACCGTCACCACTTCCTTGCGCAGCGTCTTACCCATTTTTTTTCTCTCATTCGCGGACTTCCCGTACCACAGAGCGATTTTTTTTGCCAAATCTGTCGCATCCCCCGGTTCTACCAAGAGATCGGCTGGGAGCAATTCCGGTATACCCCCTATTTTTGTTCCAATCACTACTTTTGCTTTTGCTTTTGGTTCAAGGACTGAAAGCGGATAATTTTCATACCAAATGGATGGAACAACAAACAGTCGCGCGCCGTCCATTAATTTCCGCAGCCGCTCGCCCGATTCAAACCCGGTCAGCCGAATATTGTGAATACGTTCCTTTTTAATCCTCGCCTGAATATTTTTCCTCTCCGGTCCATCTCCAATGATAACATACGGAATATCGGCTGTCTGCTTTGCCGCGTCAAGCAATACGTCAAGCCCCTTTTCTTCGGATAATCTGCCCACAAAAGCAACATAGTCCCCGCCTTTTTCACTCACGGAAAACGTGGTGGTGTCCACCGGATGGACAATCGGCACAAACTTTTCTTTTGGCCAACCGTATTTGACGCACAGTTTCATCATAAATTCGCTCGGCGCGATAAATGCATCAACAGCATGCTCGTAAAATTTCATGACTTTATGATGAAAAATCATTTCAGCTCGCACGATCCGACTTTGGACGCGACTATCTTTCATACATCTGTTTTTAACGCACGTCCCGTACCAGCCGGCACAATCTTCCTCATGCACCGCCCCATGATGAAACAAACTGTAATTGGGACAAATAAGCTTGTAATCATGCAGCGTCATAACAATGGGAATATGTTTGCGCTTGAGTTCACCAAAAATAGACGGTGAAATATGATGATATATATTGTGCACATGGGCGATATCAATATCTTCAACAGACAAAAGCCGCCGCATCTTTTTTTTCGCCTCAAACGAATAGAGCATCCGACCCGCATATCGAATCTTATCGGCAAATCCCACGGCCTCCGGCTTTGCCAAATCCATTTCTGACACAAAAAATTTGCTATACGGCGTTGGAAGGTTGTGCTTGCCACGCATTGAAAATGGAATGACCGTATGCCCCTGCTCACGCAACATATCGGAAAGCCGCAACATGTAATTTGTTGCCCCATCACGCGGCCAATAGTATTTGTGCACTTGCAGTATATTCATAACGTGTCATCCAAATAGATGTAGTGTCAAAATGTCTACTTTTTATTCTTTAATTCCCTATACAGCGTCTCATACTCACTCACTGTTTTATCAAAACCAAACTGCTGCATCGCATAATTTCGCCCTGCCTTGGCAATTGTTTCGGCTTCTTTTGAGTGCTGCAATGTCCATTCAATTTGGCTGGCAAGTGATGCAATGTCGTTCGGCTCAAACAATAATCCTGTTTTCTTATGAGTCACTAACTCGGGGATTCCCCCTGTGCGCGCGGCAATAACCAACCGTCCGGATGCCATCGCTTCCATCACAACCAGGCCAAGCCCTTCCCACCGAGATGGTACAAGTACAATTTGATTGCGTTCATACACAGAAGCGACATCATAGACAGGATGCGCAAACTGAACCTGACGCTCAAGGTTGAGCTGTTCAACCAATTGTGTCAGAGACAAATTCAGCGCGCCACTCCCGATTATTTCAAGCGTCCACCTCTTCTTTTTTGACAATTTCAATGCTCTCAAGGCGATATCATGCCCTTTCTGCTTTACCAATCGTCCAACAATCAACAGTTCGTAAGGAGCACGAATGCGCGTTGGTTTGATATGCGAAAATTTTTCCAATGGTATGCCAAAACGCGTGACCCGAATATGCCGCATGGCAATACCATACGTCTGTTTCATATATCGCCGAATGGCACCCGAGGAAGCCGTATAGACATCTGTTTTGTGCTTCAACCATTTTTTTATGTTGCGCTGCATCCACGACTCATCAACATTAATATTGTGTTCCGTGGTTACCACCGGCAGCCCCAATCGCTTGGCCGCGACGCGTCCCCAAAAATCACCGCCAAACAAATGCGTATGCACTATATCCGCTTTCAAGGCTGCTAACGTTTCTTCCAACGCATGAAACAGCCCCAAACTGATTTTGCCTGTTTTTTGAACCAATATCACCCGGACATCGCTGCGCGTAATTTCCTGTTCAAGGGGGCGTTCGTTTTTTAAAATGATAATAGTAAAATGAAAATTCGAACTGGCATTGTTTACCAAATCAACCACAAACCGCTCCGCACCGCCAAAATTGAGCGTGGGAATAATGTGAACGATGTGGATTATCTGTTTCTTTTTCATACTACTTACTCATTTGTCATTCCCGCGAAAGCGGGAATCCAGTAACACAGGAAATCATTTAACTGGATCCCCGCTTTCGCGTGGATGACATATTCCTACACCTCCGCCACAATGGGCTTTCGATCACTGTGAAACACTTTCCCATGTTTTTTGTCTGTTTTATAAATCGTAAACTGCGCCATGGCCAGCATGATTGGAATCCACATTTTGCTTGAATAATACTGTGTGTTAAACAGCTGGAACACGGCCGGAGACAGCACCAAAAAAAATCCGAGCAACGACAACATTCGCGCCTCTATGCTGTATTGCTCTTGTTGGTATCGCTGATACAGGCGCCAAAAAATATACCCAACAAATACTGAAAAAGTTACCAAGCCAAACAGCCCCTGCTCTGCCAATATCTTTTGCACGACCCCGTGCGCTTCCAGTGGATCGCCAAACTCCAGGCGAAACAAATCGACTTCCGCAAGCCGTGCCAAAAAACTGCCGACGCCCTGCCCGATAAAGGGATGCTCCCGAAACAGATAGATCGCTATGCCGGTCAAATGACTTCTGGCGTCCTGCGATGCTTCAACCGTCGGATTGGTTAAAATAAAATACGCCGCATAAAACATTGGAATAGCCAAAAGCCCCAACACCCATGAAAACTGCGCAACGAATCGTTCCCACTTTATTTTTTTTCGGAACAGATACGCCAAGAGACATGCCTCTACGCCTATGGTCAATATGGCTGCGCGCGAAAGTGTCAAAACAGCAGTTATGAGCATCAGAGCAGCTGAAATTGCCCAGGCTGTTTTATTTTTTTTCTCAGACTGAACGTAGAAGAAAACAGCAATCGGAAGTGTGGTTGTGAGCACCTCGGCAATCAAAATATGAACATTGCCAAACGGGCTCCAGCCCAATATGCCAAAAGGCACGGCACGCGTAAATCCGCCCACAGTCCACAGCCCAAGCGGCAGAGAAACAATTCCCATAATCGCGGCAAACACGCCGACCCCGGCCAATATTTTTAATCCATTGAGCAAGGTCTGCTTGTCTCTACAAATGTTAACCCCAAGCACAATGTAGCCGACATACAAAAAAACCAAAAAGCGAAACAAATAATTGATGCCCTCCCCTCTTTCAACAACCGGAATGTTGACAAGCGATACAAGGGCACTCAGTAAAAAAAACGCGTACAAGAGTAACCCCGGTGTGACAATTGACTGACGTTTGCCGGCAATCCACTGACGAAAATACTGTAACGAAAATGCCACCAATAAAAAGACGACCCAAAAATCAGCAACCGGCGCGTTGATGGACAATAGCGCAGGATAATCTCTGAATATTCCATAATAATCCGCCAGGTTCAGCTGCCATCCTGTCATCATGGACAGGGCGATCATGACATAAAAGCCAAGTTCCAGGTGATAAGACAGCACGTACACCCCCATGCACAAAAGGATAAAGGCAACACTAAAAAGCGCGTTGTACGTGACAGCAAAACTTAAGAGCCCTACCAGTATCACAAAAGCAAAAACGGTTCGTGTTGTGTGACGCGAAATATCTCTTGCCATAGTGGTGCCAGTATAGCACATAATTGACCCGCCGGCTTCAGTTTTTGAGGCTCGAGCGTTCCCCACTTGCAAAAAAAAGAGTGGACAATTATAGTAATATTATTATTATTCATAAACAAACACATATGGGAGGGAACAAACTTTCGACGGAGCAAATAGCCCAAAAAACACTCGCGATTGTTGAGGCAATGCAAATAGATCTGTCCGGCGTCAAACAAGACGTCAAAAACCTGAGACAAGAACTGGGCGAATTCAAAGTAGAGATGTATGAATTCAAAGATGAAACATATGAGTTTAAGATTGAAATGTATAACTTTAGAGATGAAACAAGACAGCAGTTCATAGCGATTGATAAAAGGTTTGATAGGCTCGAAGGAATCATCTTGCAAACGCAGAAACAAAGCCTGGAAGACACCGGCGCGGCCATGCTGGAGCTGCGACACCACAACAAACGGATAACAAGGCTGGAAAAGACACATCAATTTTTACCGCTTACAAAGTAACAACAACAATTCATCAGAACAAAAAAACTCCGATTCTGTCGGAGTTTTTTTGTCTGCTGTATACACAACATGTTGCGTGCACAGTGGATGTGGCCCCTCCTTTCGCGAAAGGAGGGGCCATGGCTTCCCGAACGTCCGTGATGGATGCTCTAGGGAAGAAGTGGAATGAGCGTTGATGGGCTAGGGGTTGGCGCCGTCGAGCGGGTCGGGGTCGATGCCGTTGGGCACCCCGTCGCCGTCGAAGTCGTTGACGTTGTCGAACGCCCAGTTGGCGCCGGTGGCACCGTTGTCCTGGGTGGCCACTCGGTCCACGTGGATGGGGCCGGTGGTGTAGTCGTAGTCGACCACACCGTGCACCTCCTGGGTCTGGTTGCGGTAGAGGCCCGCGAACCACGCCCAGTTGGCACCCCGCCACATCACGGCGTTGACCCCGCACCACTCGCCGGCGGGCAGCGGCATGTCGACGCTGAGCACCAGGCTCTCGACGAAGTCGATCCCGTCGAGGAACTCGGCCGGCAGCGCCTCGTCCACCTCGGTGAACGACAGCGTGAGCAGGTCGCCGAAGCACATGATGTACAGGTTCACCGAGTCGGCATCACCCGGATCGAGCACGCTGCCCGAGACCGAGCTCAGCTCGTCGAGCACAGCCTGCATGTCCTCGGTGCTCGCGGTCAGCCGCAGGCTGAGGGCCGGCGGGGCCGCGTCGGGCGGCGCGGCGTCGACCGGCAGCGGAGCCGCGTCAGGCGCCATGTCGGGTTCGGGCGGCGCGGCGTCGACCGGCAGCGGAGCCGCGTCAGGCGCCATGTCGGGTTCGGGCGGCGCGGCGTCGACCGGCGGCGGAGCCGCGTCAGGCGCCATGTCGGGTTCGGGCGGCGCGGCGTCGACCGGCGGCGGAGCCGCGTCAGGCGCCATGTCGGGTTCGGGCGGCGCGGCGTCGACCGGCGGCGGAGCCGCGTCGGGCGCCATGTCGGGCTCGGGCAGACCGGCGTCCGGGCAGGGATCGGGCGGGGGCGGCGGCTCGCAGAAGTCGTCCACCGGCCGGCAGATCCACTGCTGGTTGTCGCAGAACCAGCCACCCAGGCAGTCGCTGTCGCCCTGGCAGGGCTGTGCCGGGTTGCAGGTCAGGGACGTGCTGCAGTCCGAGTCGGCGCAGTCGATGAGCCGGTCCCGGTCGTTGTCGCGGCCGTCGGAGCACTCGGTCTCCCAACGGCACCGATGGAGGCGCGGGTGACAGAACTGCCCCAACGAACAGTCCGAGTTGGACTCGCAGCGCTCGTTGAGCGAGTCGCCGGGCTTCTCCACCACGGTGCGGGGTTCCGCCGGCTCCGCCAAATCGCCGGTGCACCCCACCGGCAGGAAGCTCATGAAACCCATGAGCAAGGTGGAGCAAATGGCCTTGTGGGCCATATTTCTATCCCCCTCTGTTTCCGTGTCCTTCAGGTCACAATATATTCGCCAGGCATGACGATTGCACCGCTTCCCTTTTCCCCGATTTCATGGACCAAGCTCCGTCTTGCGTGACGCACGCGGAGAACGGGTCTTTTGGGGTGGGTAGTGCGGCGGTTCACGTCGCCTGAGAAACCTTGTTCCCTCCGGACTGTGATGTTACACGCGCAGGCGCCCAGGCACACCGGGGCACCTAAGAATCACTGCACGCCCAAAATGCCGTATACCGACACTTTGGGCGATCAATGATCAGCACGCATATCTGATCACACACAATAGCAATAAATTATAAAAAAAGCAAGACCATTTCATACAGCAAAAAACCCGGCGAAGCCGTAGGCGTAGCCGGGTTTTTGCTTTGGCATTGGGTTGTATGAGAGCCCATCTGTGGACACAAGCGATTGCTTCTGTGCACGGATGGGTTGCGCGGGACAGATGACTAGTCTGTCGCCGCGCGGGGTTGGTGCTCCTCACTTCGACAAGCTCAGTGCAAGTCGGGAAGAGAAGCGGTCACCGGTCGCCGTGAGATGGCCGGTGAAGTCGGTGATGTGTGACTGCTAGGGCAGGATCCAGACGCTGCCGGAGGCGCAGGCGTTGTTCACGCCCGGGTTCTGCATCTCGCAGCACATCCACTCGGCCCGCCGGTTCGGGCTGATACCCCCGCAGTACGGGAGGGGCTCGGACGTCACCGGCCGCGCCGGCAGGTACTGGAGCGGAGGGCTCCAGCCGCCGGCCATGTGGCAGG
>Ga0210057_1001127_pt1 | contig 41383 bp, 37 predicted proteins | sample CryGeyCG2114_010_2_FD_183968 | JGI IMG/M metagenome (GOLD analysis project Ga0210057, IMG submission 183968) | Groundwater microbial communities from aquifer - Crystal Geyser CG10_big_fil_rev_8/21/14_0.10 (SPAdes) (version 2) | ecosystem: Environmental > Aquatic > Deep subsurface > Groundwater ... | reverse complement strand
TGGCAACTAGTGATGTAGGAGAAATAGATTTATCTTGGCAAACACCCGCAGATGATGGTGGGTCACCTATTACTGGTTATGAAATAAGCAGAGGAACTTCTTCTAGTTCTTATGACACAACAATTCCTTTAGGTGTTCAAACTACTTATACAGATACTAATGTTTCTGATGGTATAACATATTATTATGTAGTCAGAGCAATTAATTCTATAGGTAATAGCATTGACAGTAATGAAGATAGCGCAACAATTATCGAGACTCCTTCAGCCCCTCAAAATTTAGTTTTAACTGATGGTAATTCTCAAATTGATCTTATTTGGCAAGAACCAGCCTCGGATGGAGGATCAGCAATTACTGGTTATAAAATAAGTAGAGGAACATCTTCTGGTTCTTATGATACAACTTTTATAATTGGTACGCAGTTATCATATTCTGATACAGATATTAGCATTGGTTTAACTTATTATTATGTAGTTAGCGCTATAAATTCCGCTGGTGAGGGTGATAATAGTATTGAGAATAGCGTATCTCCTCAGTATAATATTTCTCGTGTTTTTGTTACGGAATCTACATATAATGGAAATCTTGGAGGGTTAAACGGTGCAGATTCTATTTGTCAGTCGGTGGCAATTAATGCTGGATTGTCGGGTACTTGGAGTGCTTGGTTAAGTACGGCATCTGTTTCAGCATCATCTAGATTAGATCATTCTTTACTGCCATATGTACGACTTGATGGATTAAGTATTGCTAATAATTGGGATGATTTAGTAGATGGATCATTATCAAATCCACTGAATATCTCAGATCAAAATAATATTTCTATAGTGAATGTATTTTCTGCCACTAATTATGATGGCGCCTATATTGGTCGGGCGGATTGTAGTGCTTGGACAAGCAATGCATTTGAAGCAAATGCCGCTTATGGAAGTTCTAGTGCAATAAATACTACTTGGTCACATGCGGGATTCCATGATTCATATGATGACGGATGGGTTTCTTATTCTGGTGGTTGTATACAAAATTATCATTTATATTGTTTTGATCAAGATGCTTATGGTATAAATTCAATTCCTGATACCCCAACTAATTTTAATGCTTCTACTACAGGTGAAACTATTATTTTAACTTGGGATAGTCCAATTCCTGATGGTAGTTCGTCAATAAATCTCTATAAAGGAACATCTTCAGGTGTTTATGATGATCCAATAAATATTGGTAATCGTTTGACTTATACAGACTCAGATATTGTTTATGGAAATACATATTATTATAAAATATCATCTATTAATGCTTTAGGGGAAAGCTTATTAACTAGCGAAGTTAGCACTGCCTCAGAAGCAGTGCCAAGTATGGTTAATAATTTAACCGCTACTATCACTAATGTTGCAGAAGTTACTTTAAATTGGACAACTCCCGAATCTAATGGTTCTTCTATAACAAGTTATAAAATTTATAGAGATACATTTAATAATGTTGATCTAAATGATTTTTATACATCTATAAGCCCCTCTCAAACCTATGTTGATACAGATATAATTGATGGAAATACATATTATTATAGAATCGTTGCAGTTAACGGAGTCGGTGATGCAGATTTAAGTAATGAAGTTAGTGCTATCGGAACTCCTAATGCACCAACTAGCGTTAAGGCTAAAACATATAATCAAATGGTTGGTATATCTTGGGATACACCTTTTCATAATGGCTCATTAATTACTGGATATAAAATATATAGAAGTGAAACGAATGGATCTCGTGTTCTTATAGATACGGTCGGGTTGGTTAATGTTTATTTCGACTCTGGTTTAACTAATGGAATAACTTATTATTATCAAGTAGCTGCAATTAATGGATTGGGTGATAGTAATGATAGTAATCAAGCATACACCACACCAAATTCCTATATGCGAACATTTGTTACAAACGCAACTATGACCGGATATACCGTCAATGGCTTAGATGGTGCAGATACTCATTGCCAAAATTACGCCGATTCACAATTATTAGGCGGAGTTTGGAAGGCCTGGTTAAGCGGAGAGACCGTTTCAGCATCATCTAGACTAACTCACTCTATTCTTCCATATAAAACTCTTAACGGTGCTATTATAGCTGATAACTGGAACGACTTAATAGATGGTAGTTTATCAAATCCTCTTAATATAACAGAAACGGGCAGTGTAATTGGATCTGAAAAGGTGTGGACTAATACTAATTGGAGTGGAAATATTTTTGGTCAATATAGATCATGTGATAATTGGCATTCATTAGGTACTATTTATGGTGATTATTTTGGTGCTTATGGCTACGCTAATGCTACTGATTTAAGTTGGACTGATGGATCTACTAGTGGAGATGGTGGTTATCTCTGGTGTTCTAATGATAATCAACTTCGTCTTTATTGCATGGAAGAAATGGCAGAATCACCTTGGCAAGAAAAGACGTCAATGACATATGATCGTAATCGAGCTGGATATGGTTCGGCTACAGTTAATAACAAAATATATGTTATCGGAGGCGGATTTTATCCTTCTGGAATGTATCCTGCTTGCTGTGGTAATCCGCCTCCTCCCGAATATTATAATTATAATGAAGAATACGATCCCGCAACTGATAATTGGACAGTTAAGGCGAGTATGCCTACGGCAAGATATGGGTTAATAGCCGCAGCTGTAAATAATAAAATTTATGCGATAGGTGGAACGACAAGCACAGGAATTACAGGCGTTGTTGAAGAATATGATCCATCAACAAATACATGGAATACGAATAAAACTTCTATGCCTACACCAAGAAATAGTGCTAGAGCAGAAATTATTGATGGTAAAGTATATGTACTTGGTGGGAATAATGGTTCTTGGGGGTCTTGGCAAGAAGTTTATGATCCCGTTTCAGATAGTTGGCAACAAAAATCTTCTATGACTTATTCATTGGATGAAGGGGGGATTATTTCTTATAATTCAAAAATTTATTTAGTTGGAGGATATGACTGGTCCGCTGGCAATATGTCTTCTTCTTTAGTAAGTGTTGATAGTTCTGATAACTGGAGTACATATTCTAATATGGATGAAGCTAGATATAAATTATCTTCTGGTGTATTAAATGGAGTTATTTATGCATCTGGTGGTTACGATAGTGGTTGGGGAAATACTAATAGACATGATAGATATGACTTATCTACAGATATATGGACAAATCTTACTAGTATGCCTAGTTATTTAAGTATTAACCAAATACATACTGAAGAGGCTAATGAGAAAATTTATGTTTTTGACAGCTTTAATATGCTTGAGTATGATCCAACTAAAGAGTAAAAATTACCACTTAAGTGGTAATTTTTACTCTATTATTAATGAGTCAAATATTTCTTTATATAATTTATTATTTTCACCGGTAATTTGTATAAACCCTTCATTTTTAGGAAAAGATATTATATATCCGGACTGATCACTAGATATGCCGGGTATATTTTTTATTATTAAAACATTTTTTCCAGAAATAATTTGTTTTTCTATTTTAGTATTAATATATCCAGCATCTTTATAAAATTCATTCAAATACATCATTAGGTCGTCTGTATTAGTAATAATATTATTTATTTCTACGTAAAAAATACCTAATACATTATCTTCTTTAGTTTTAAATATTGCTAGTGTATTCTGATCAATATTTTTTATAATTTCCCATGTAGTTGGATAAATAAAAGAAATATTATATTCTTTGTTGTCATATATTTTTTTATATTTAATTAGAGATTGATTCTCTTGATTAATTTTTATTTCCATTTTTTCTATTTTTTTAAAATTAAAATAAAAAAATAATCCGGAAATAAAAAGAGATAAAATTATTGTAATTAAAATCTTTTTCATTATATTTAGATTTTACCATATTTTAGACAATAAATTTAAATGTTAAAATATAAATAATGACTAAAGATAATTATCTGCATAGACAGAGGGGTCAATCATTGATTGAGCTTGTTATTGCTATAACAATTATTACTACAATTATTACCAGCGCCACTGGAGCTATTTTAGTTATTTTTAAATCAAATGAAGTAGCTGGTAAAAGCCAAGTTGCTACTTCACTACTTAACGCGATGGCTGATAATTTATCTTCTTATGCTGAAGGTAATTGGCAAGAAATGTATGATTTAGATAAAGGCTCATCTAATAAATATCATATCGGCACTTCAACCGGCCAACTTAATTCTGAGGCAGGAGAAGAACAAATATTTGTAGATGGATTCGAATATAATAGATATTTTTATAGCGATATAGTTTATAGAGATAATTATGGTTTTGGAGATATTGTTATTTATAGCGGAGCTGATGATGAAGAAGAGGATACGTCAACTCAAAAGGTAACTATAGTAGTTGACTATACTATAAGCGGAGACACAAGAACTTTTTCTGAAGAAATGTATTTAACTAGTTGGCGAGAGAATAATATTCTTTCTTATACAGATTGGTCTGGTGGTCCCGGCCAACTTGGCCCCATTAATAGAGTTAATAATAGGTTTGATAGTGAGCCCGGTACTATAGACTGGTCTACTTTACCTGGTTCAATAACAACAACTAGCGATGATTATGCTAATTTGGTTTCTAGTATTTTTGATACTGAAGTTGATAGTGCAAAATTTAATACAATTATGTGGCACGGAGATAAAAATGATGGCGATGTTAGATTTAGGGTGCAAGTTTCTGATGACGGGGTTAATTTTAGTGGATGGGGCTCTCCTTTAAAACCAGCTGGACCAGATGTCCAAACACCCATTAAAGTTTCTAGCTCTGGTCAAAATGTGGGCAGATATCTTATTTATAGAATAGAAATTAAAGATAATGGGGGGGTAAGTCCTCAAGTTGATGATGTAATTATTAATTATAGTGAATAAGTAATGAAATTTTTTAAATTTAAAAAAAGATCAGGAATCGCCGCTTTACCAGCTGTATTGATTATCGGGGGATTTGTTACTGAAATCGTTATCGTTGCTACTGTAGGATCTTTTTTATTAGTGAATTCAGAATATAATATTAGGCTTTCATCCGATGCCTTGTTCGCTGCTAGGTCTGGTATTAATGATGCTGTTTTAAAAATAGCAAGAGATAGAAGTTTTACCTCAGCCTCTTATGGCTTGCCTCTGACTAATTCATCTGTAGATATTAGTGTTTGTAAAGATGCTCCGTGTACCGATGTGGGCAAGAGTAAAATTACATCTACCGGAACTGTTCAAAATAGATCTAGAAGACTGGAAGCCGTTGTGGTAGTTGATAATTACACAGGCAATGTTAGATTAGAATCTTTAAAAGAGGTATCATTATAGTATGAAGTTAGAAATGCTAAAAAATCTTTCTAATTTAAATTTGTCTAGATATGCAAATTTCTTTCAAAAATTTTTAACTCCTCAGATCGTGGTTGCGGGATTAGAATTTAAAGATGCTGCTATTCGTGTAGCTAAATTTGAAAATGATTATTTGAAAAAAGCCGCAGTAATGCTTGAGCCAGGAATTATAGATGCTGGTAAAATTAAAGATAAGAAAAAGATTGTCGTCGCCCTAAAGAAACTAAAAAGAGAATTCGGTGCTGGCGATGAATTAACTCCTGTTATAGCCATTATTCCCTCTGTTAACGTTTATACAAAAACTTTTAGCACTCCACTACTTTCTGAAGAAAGTTTAGAAGAGGCGGCTATTTTAAATTTAAAAACTATTTCTCCGATAGAAATGGCTAAAGGATATTCTGATTGGCAACAAGTTAGCTTGAAAGAAGAGGGTGGTAAAATAGAAATTTTAGGAGCTTTTGCAGAGGGAGTAGCAATAGACGATTATGAATCTGCATTAGAAGAAGCTGGTTTTAGTTTGATGGCGGTTGAATTCCCGGCCCTTTCAATAGCAAGAACTATTAAAGAGTATTCTGTTGGACTAGATATCAATAAGCCTCAAGTGGTTGTAGAGTTGGCTAGCGATGGTATCGAATTTATGGTTATGAATAACGGAGAATTATATTTTGATTATTTTGTTCCATGGAAATTAATCCAAGATAAAAAAAACGCAAGAGAAATATTATTTTCTGACTTCAAAGAGATAATTATTCGTGAAGTTAAAAGAGTCTCTAATTTTTATGGCAGTCATTGGGGAGAAAGATTAGAGAATTTAACTCTTATTACTCAAGCTTTAAATAAAGAAATAACTGAATTAATTAATCAAAACTTTAAATTTAAAGTTACTGAACTAAAACTACGCGGGCAAACAGATTTAGCCGCATCTTGGTTTGGTGTATTGGGTGCCGCTATTAGAGGTAAGACTAAAAGAAGAGACGATAATTATATAAGCTTAATGAAAACTTCTACAGAAGAGCTTTCTTGGCAAGCAGAAACGATGTTTTTTATTAAGTTGTGGAGAAATGCTCTTATAGCAACATTTAGTTTTATTATTATTTTATTTATTGCTGCTGATAGCTTTTTTGCCAATAATTTAGTTGATTTGTTAAATCAATCTCAAAAATTCTTAAAAGGAGCAGAGGGAGCTGAAGTTGCTACACTACAACAAAAAGCTAGAGAATTTAATAGATTAGTAGATAAAGTCGCTCTTGCCGATGATCAAAGTGAAGATACTTCTCCGTTTTTTGGTAAGATTGTTGAAATAACTGGTTCAGATATAGAAATAGAAAGATTATCTTTAGATCATAATTTTAATTCTGTTTTCTTGATTGGTATTGCAAAAGATGAATCTGCCGCGCTGGCGTTTAAAAACGCCCTTATTAAAGAAGGATTTAAAGATGTCTCTTTGCCATTGTCAGAATTATCTGCAGAGTTAGGAGGAGAAGTTTCTTTTACGATAACTTTCAAACTATAAATTATTAGCTATTTTAGAAAATGCGGATTCAATCGCTTTTTTGTTAGAGGCGCTTATTTTTTTAAGTACAAATTTTTCCGCTTTTAGTCTTTCTTGTCCTTCGCGTTCTTTTGGCCTGATGCCGATTCTTAACCTCCAGAATTTTTTAGATTTTAGATTAGTTATTATGCTATCTATTCCTTTATGTCCGGCAGAATTTTTATCAAATGATAGCTTATAGTCACCTAAATAAATATCTGAATCGTCATGAACTATTAATAAGTCGATTGGTTTAGCGCCATATTTTTTAGCATTTTTTTTAACATATTTTCCTGATTCGTTCATGAATACGTCTGACTTAGATATTTTTGTGTTAGGTGTGCTAATTTCGAAAGAATCACGATTATTTTTTAAAAAATCTATAAATAAAAATCCAACATTGTGATATGTATCGTAATATTTTTTATCTGGATTTCCTAAGCCGATAATAGCTTTATATGAATTTCTTGCTTCCATGTATTTATTATATTACAATATATAAGATACAGCTATATTCATCCCGTTAGAAACCTAGTTCGTTTTCGGGGTGGTAATAAAATTATTATTTATGTGTTAATTTCTAACGGGATGAAAGCATTTTTATTAGCAATTTGGGAAGTCGCTGAAGTGGTAATAATTGCGGTAATAACCGTTTTTTTAATCCGTACATTTTTAGTTCAGCCATTTTTAGTTAGCGGGGCTAGTATGGAGCCCAATTTTAGTACTAGTGATTATTTGTTGATAGATGAAATAACTTATCGTTTTAGGGAGCCACAGAGAGGAGAGGTTGTTGTATTTAAATATCCTAATGATCCCAAAACCTATTATATTAAAAGAATTATTGGTCTTCCTGGTGAGACTGTAGAAATAACTGGAGGCAATGTTTTTGTTTATGACACAGGAGGGTCTAGAGTGAAATTAGAAGAGCTTTATTTGCGACCCAGCTTAGAAACGTCGGGTAGTCTTTCTAAAGATTTGGGAGAAAAAGAATATTTTGTGATGGGAGATAATAGGGGTTTTAGTTTTGATTCAAGAAGTTGGGGTAAATTAGATGAAAAATATATAATAGGATTGGTTAGGCTTAGACTATTACCGCTAACTAGTGTAAGGTTATTTGACTACGTAGATGTAGTTGAAAATTTAAATTTAATTAATTAACATAGATTTATGTCTGAAACAAAAGGATCTAAAAAAGTAAAAAAGGCGAAAGCGTTGCAGTCACCAAATGGTATGCACGATATCTTGCCTCAAGATCAGGTTTGGTGGGAGAGAGTACGCAAGGAATCTGAAGCTACTGCTAGCAAGTATAATTTTATTAGAATTGATACCCCTATACTTGAGAGTATAGATGTTTTTGAAAAATCATTGGGATCTACATCAGATATTGTAGAAAAACAGATGTTTACCTTAAAAGGTGGCTCTAAAGATAAATTGGTTATGCGCCCAGAGAATACAGCGGCTATTGTTAGGGCTTATATTCAACATGGGCTTAGTCATTTAGGACAGCCATTAAAATTATTTTATATAGGGCCAATGTTTAGGAAAGAGAGAACTCAGGCTGGTAGATACAGGCAATTTCATCAAATGGGTTTTGAAATTATCGGTAACGAAGCCGATCCAGTCTACGATGCTCAGACAATTTTAGCTATGTATAGATTTTTAGAGAGATTAAAGATTAAAGATCTTGTTCTAAAAATTAATAGTATTGGCTGTAGAGTTTGCCGCCCAAATTATCGCAAAAAATTAGTAGAATATTATAAGGGTGTTTCTGGTAAGCTTTGTATTGATTGTAAAAGAAGAATCAAACAAAACCCTCTTCGTTTATTAGATTGTAAACAGGAATCTTGCCAAGAATTTAAAGCTGATGCTCCTATTATGTTGGACAGTCTTTGTTCTAGTTGTTCTAAGCACTTCAAACACGTCTTAGAATTTTTAGATGAATTGAAATTACCATATCAATTCGATAATCATCTTGTTCGTGGTTTAGATTATTACAGTAAAACTGTTTTTGAAATATTTACTGGAATGAAAAATAAAGAAGGCGAATCATTTGATTTTGCTCTTGCGGGCGGAGGTAGATATGATTATTTATTTGATTTATTTGGCGCCAAACAACCTAACGGCGTAGGTGCAGCTGCTGGATTAGATAGAATTATCGATGTAATGAAGCAAGCTGATGTTAGCCTAGGATTAAGAAATAAGGCTTCTGTTTTCTTTATCCATATCGGAGATTATGCCAAAAAAAGAAGTCTTGTTTTAATGGAAGACTTAAGATCAAATGGAATTTTGATTAAAGAATCTTTAGGCAAGTCCTCTTTGGGTGCTCAGCTTAGAACTGCCAATAAAGAAGGATCTGAATTCGCCTTAATATTTGGTCAAAAAGAAGCTTTTGAAGAATCTATTATCATCAGAGATTTAACTCATGGTGTTCAAGAAATTGTACCTTTGGATAAAATGGTTAAAGAAATAAAGAAAAGATTAAATTAGTTATGGGGGAATGTGTATTTTGTAGAATAGGTAAAAAAGACTTGTCTGCAGATATTATTTTTGAAAATGATCAACTTGTAGTCTTTGAAGATATTAAACCAGCTGCTCCTGTGCATTATCTAATTGTTCCTAAGGAACATATCCAATCAATTGCTCATTTAGAGGGTAATCATAAAGATGTTCTAGCATCTTTAATCTATACAGCTAAGGATTTAGCTAAAAAAATGAACTTAGCAGGATATAAGCTTGTTTTTAATGTCGGTAGAGAAGGCGGGCAAGTAGTTGACCATTTACATCTCCATTTATTAGGGGGTTGGACAATGGAAAAGGATATTGAAGCGATGCCTAATCCTGATTTAGATAAGTAATTTAAGGTCTTGATTATTAATAATAACGCTGGTAATATATATAACTATGATTAGTGTAAAGAAAAAAGAGAACGAAACATCAACTTCTTTGATTTTCCGTTTTACCAAAAAGCTTAAAAGAAGCGGAGTTTTACGTGAATCGAGAAAAAGAAGATATCATGCTCGTCCTAAAAATAAAATCAAGAGAAAATTAGCCGCTATCTACAGAACTAAAAAACAACAAGAAGTAGAAAAGGCTAAAAAATTAGGTTTATTATAAAATGTCTCTAAGACAGAAGTTAAATGATGACTTAAAAAAATCAATGAAAGCCGGCGACACAAATCGCACCGGCGTTCTTAGAATGCTTAGTGCTTCATTAAAAAATAAAGAGATCGAAATGAAAGGAGAAGAATTAAAAGATGATGATGTAATGCAAGTTATCAATAAAGAAGCTAAAAAAAGAAAGGAGGCTATTGAAGCATTCACAAAAGGTGGTCGCACTGAAATAGCTGATAAAGAAAAAGCAGAATTAGTTGTTTTAGAAACTTATTTACCAAAGCAATTATCTAAAGAAGAAGTAGTAGTTGAAGTAGAAAAAGTTTTAGAAAAAATAGAAGATAAAAGCAATATTGGCTTAGTAATGAAAGATGTAATGAGTCAGCTAAAGGGTAAAGCAGATGGAAAGACGATAAGTGAAGTAGTAAAAGAAAAATTAGCTAAATAAAAAAACTGCTCTCAATGGGGCAGTTTTTTGATTTGAAAATATAATGTATAATTTAATAAATTATGACTATTAACGTAACCACAATATGTAAAAAAACAACATCTTATAATTCTTTAGTTAAAAGATTAGCTAATAAGTTAACTAAGTCCTTATCCAAAGAAGGTAAGATAGATCTTTATTTAGTTAGCGCCAGACAGATGAGGCTTTTAAATAAAAAATTTCGTAAAAAAGATAAAGATACTAATGTTCTTTCTTTTGTTAATCCAGAAGGATTTCCAGATGAAGTTTTAGGAGAAGTTTATTTAAATCCAGTTTATATAAAAAACAATAACGAAGATTTAAAATTAATGTTGGTGCATGGAGTTTTGCACATTTTGGGCTATGACCACGTTAAAAATAGTGATAAAATTAAGATGGAACGGAGGGAAAAAGCCCTTATTTCTAAGTTAACTAGCGGCAAAAGCTAGTTCTTAATTTCTTTTTAATTATGGCATCAAATTATATTACGGGTTTAGATATTGGATCAAATTCTATAAAAGCTACTGTAGCTGAAGTTAAAAGCGATGGTCAACTTTCTTTAGTCAAAGTTTTAAAAACTCCTTCTGGGGGAATGAGAAAGGGTAGAATAGATGATTTGTCAGAGTTAACTCGTGCTTTGAATATAATGTTTAGTGAGATTAAAAAAATTTCCAAAGTTGCTTTAAAAAATATTTACATGAATATCGGCGATCATGATATTCATACTCAATCTTCTCGCGGGATTGTTGCTGTTTCTAGGGCTGATTATGAAATACATCAAGATGATGTTGATAGGGCAGTACAAGCCTCTCGTGCCATTGATTTAAAATCAAATCGTATGATTCTTCATGCAATTACTAGAGAATATATTGTTGATAGAGTAGGAGATATTCGAGATCCTCTTGGTATGGTTGGTAATAGGTTAGAAGTTAATAGTTTGATTATTAGCGCTTTTTCTCCAGCAGTTAAAAATCTTACTAAGTGTGTTGAAATGGCTGGTGGAATTGTAAGCGGATTAATTTTTTCTCCTTTGGCCAGCGCTAGATCAGTTTTATCTAAAAATCAAAAAGAACTCGGCGTTGCCTTGGTTGATATTGGTTTCAATACAACTAATATGTGTGTTTATGAAGAAAATAAATTAGCTCATGCCTCAGTTTTTCCAATTGGTTCGGGGCATATTACTAATGATTTAGCTATTGGTCTTAAAACTTCGGTAGACGCAGCCGAGGCAGTTAAGCTTACTTTTGGCTCTGCTTCATCTAAGGGAATTTCGGGTAGAGAACAAATTGATCTTAAAAAAATAGATTCTAATGTTAAGAAAAATGTATCTAGAAGATTTATTTCAGATATTATTGAAGTTCGACTTGCTGAAATTTTTGAATTCGTTAATAATGAATTAAAGCTGATCAATAAAGCTGGACAACTTCCAGTAGGAGTAGTGTTTGTCGGAGGTGGTTCAAAATTGCCTGGTTTAGTAGATTTAGCAAAAGAAGAATTAGAACTTCCAGCACAAATCGGCATTCCTGATACATCAGCATTAAATATGCCAAGCGGAGAGATGAGTCTTCAATTAGAAGATCCAGAATTTGTTTGCTCTACCGGATTGCTTCTTGAAGGTAAAAAACGTATGTTTGATACAGACTCTGGACCGGTTAGCGGTTTCGGAGATTGGATAAAAAGATTATTTAAATCACTAATGCCTTAAGTATGAATAAAAAAGATAATAAAAAGAAAAATCAAAACTTATTAAGACACGAAGGTGCTAAAATTAAAGTTGTTGGAGTTGGGGGAGCTGGTGGTAATGCTATTTCTAGAATGTATGACAATTTTATTAAAGGCGTAGATTTTATTGCTATTAATACTGATACTCAAGATTTAGAATTAGCTAATGCAGATACCAAAGTTCATATTGGTAAAAATTTAACTAAGGGATTAGGAACAGGAATGAATCCTGATTTAGGTCGCCAAGCGGCCGAAGAAACTCGCGCTGAAATAGCTGAATTATTAAAAGGAGCAGATTTAGTTTTTCTTACTGCTGGTTTTGGTGGTGGTACTGGAACGGGCGCCACTCCTATAGTTGCTGAAGTTGCAAAAGAAATGGGCGCTTTAACAATTGCAGTTGTTACTAAGCCATTTACTTTTGAAGGAGCTCAAAGAACTAAACTTGCTCAAGATGGTTTAACAAAGTTAAGAGATAAGGTAGACACAATGATCGTTATTCCTAACGACCGTATTTTTACTATTATTGATAAAGACACTACTCTTGCCAAAGCTTTTGAGGCGGTAGATAAAATTCTGCGTTATGCGGTACAGGGCGTTGCTGAATTAATTACTCTTCCGGGTATTATTAATGTAGATTTTGCTGATGTTAAGGCTGTTATGGAAAATGCCGGTACAGCCTTAGTTGGTATTGGTATGGGTTCTGGTAAAGAAAGAGCTGTGGATGCCGTAACTCAAGCTGTAAATTCTCCATTATTAGAAGTTTCTATAGAAGGAGCTAAAGGGGTTTTATTCGGTATTTCTGGTGCTAAAGATCTTAAGATGAGTGAAATAAATGATATAGCTAGAGTAATATCTGAATCTGTAGATTCATCGGCTAGAATAATTTTTGGAGCTTATCATGATAAGAGATTAAAGGATGGAACTATTAAAGTCACGCTTATAGCTACGGGCTTTAGTGATACTGCCGTTCATAAACCAAGTCAGCTTTCAGGACTATTTTCAGCCCAACAAGAGCGTAAAAAAGAGCCAGAGATGCCCGAAGAGGATATAAATGATTCTAAAAAAAGACCTATTAAACCAGTTAAATCTGAATCTGAGTCTAAAAATGATGTTTGGGATATCCCAACCTTTCTAAGAAAGAAAAATAAAAAATAATACCCCCTTAGGGGGTATTTTTAATAACTTATCCACTATTCAAAAAGATTCTTTCATTTTATTATTAAGATATAAATTAATTACTAATAAAATTTTATGTCATATTTTTCATCAAATTTCACAGTAGTCAAAAAAAGGGACGGGAGAGTAGTTCCATTTGAACAGTCGCGTATTACAGCGGCTATTTTAAAAGCTATGAACTCTGTTCAAGAAGGAGGTGAAAAAGATGCAGAATATGTTTCTAATAAAGTTATTAAACAATTAAAAAAAACTTACGAAACAGACCAACCAATTGGCATAGAACAAATTCAAGATGAAGTAGAAAAACAATTAATTCTTACAGATTACGCTAACACCGCTAAAGGATACATTTTATATCGTAGAGAAAGAGCGAAATTAAGAGAAAGAAAAAAAGAAATTCCTAAAGACGTTGAGAAAAAAGTTTTTGAAAGTAAAAAATATTTTAAAAATCCTTTAGCAGAATTTATTTATTATAGAAGTTATTCTCGTTGGATAGATTCTGAAAATAGAAGAGAATCTTGGATTGAATCAGTCGATAGATATATGAGTTTTATGAAAGAAAATCTTGGCAAGAAGCTAGTAGTAGAAGAATACAATGAAATCCGTGAAGGAATTTTAAATCAAGAAGTAATGCCTTCGATGAGGCTTTTGTGGAGCGCAGGGGATGCGGCGAGAAAAACAAATGTAACAGGTTATAATTGTTCTTATATTGCTCCGACAAAGCTAAAAGATTTTTCTGAAATAATGTACATACTTATGTGCGGCGCTGGTGTCGGTTTTTCTGTAGAACAACAAACAGTTCAACAATTACCTCAAATAGAAAGACAGACTGGTAAAAAGCTAGACACTTATGTGATAGAAGATAGTAAAGAAGGTTGGGGTGATGCTTTATATGCTGGCATGGAAGCTTGGTTTAATGGAAAAGATATTGATTTTGATTATTCTAAATTAAGACCTGCAGGCGCAAGACTTAAAACAATGGGTGGTAAAAGTTCTGGACCCGCTCCGTTGAAGTCCGTTTTAGGATTTGTTCGAGATAAAATATTAGCTAATCAAGGCCGCAGACTTAAACCTTTAGATGTTCATGATATTGTCTGTAAAATAGGGGATGTTGTTGTTATGGGCGGGGTTCGTAGATCTGCTTTAATTTCTCTTTCTGATTTAGATGATAATGATATGAGAGACGCAAAGAAGGGCCAGTTTTATTTAAATGACCCCCAAAGAAGTATGGCTAATAATTCTGCTGCTTATAATGAAAAACCTAGCGCAAGTTTGTTTTTAGATGAATGGATTGCTTTAGCTAAAAGCGGCACAGGAGAAAGAGGAATATTTAATAGAGGCAGTTTAAAGAAACAACTTCCAGCAAGGCGTTGGGAGGTATTTAAAAATGACGCCCTTACTTCTGGTAGCAATCCTTGTGGCGAGATTGTTTTAAAATCTAAAGAATTTTGTAATCTTTCTGAGGTTGTGGCTAGAAGTGAAGATACTGAAGAGAGTTTAATGAGAAAAATTAGACTTGCCGTTATTTTAGGAACTTATCAATCTACATTAACCAACTTTTCTTATATTTCTAAAGATTGGAAAAAGAATTGTGAAGAAGAAAGGCTACTAGGAGTTTCTATTACTGGACAATGGGATTCTCCAACTCTCTATAAAAATACTGGTGGTCTATTCAAGAAGCTTCGCGACAGAGCAATAGAAGTAAATAAAGAATACGCAAAAAGATTTGGAATTAATCCTTCTACATCTATTACTTGTGTTAAGCCATCTGGAACAGTTTCTCAATTAGTAGATTCAGCTTCTGGCTTACATACTAGATATGCTCCATATTATATTAGGCGTGTTCGTATAGCGGCTAGCGATAGTTTATTCAAAATGCTTAGAGACCAAAAAGTTCCTTTCCAGCCAGAGGTTGGTCAAGGAATAGATCCAACTACTTATGTATTAGAGTTTCCAGTTAAATCACCAGAAGGAGCAGTTTATAAAAATGATATTACCGCTATTGATCAATTAAAGTATTGGAAAAAAGTTAAAAATAATTTTACAGAACATAATCCATCAGTAACTGTATCAGTTGGTAATGATGAATGGATTGCTGTATCTAATTGGGTATATGAAAATTGGGATATGATTGGGGGATTATCTTTCTTGCCTAGAGAAGATCATGTTTATGAGCTAGCTCCTTATGAGGAAATAAGTAAAGAGGTGTATGAAATGATGATGAAGAAATATCCTGAAGTAGATTTTTCTCAAATCATCTTTTATGAACAACAAGATGAAACAAGTGGTGCTAAAGAGTTAGCCTGTGTGTCTGGAGTTTGTGAAATATAAATAAAAGCCCCCTCTCGGGGGCTTTTATTTATTCATCATTACAGGTACATTCTTCATTACCACAAACTGGACATTTATCTTCCATATTTATAGAGAACCTATTATTAGGCGACCCTTTTAATTTAGATAATTATAATCATGGTTATATATCCTTGTCTAGAGGGCTATTTACATAATCTATATTTTTTTTTATAGTATCTATATTGTATATTCTCCGGTAGCTCAGCGGTAGAGCGGCGCGCTGTTAACGCGACGGTCGTAGGTTCGATCCCTACCCGGAGAGCCAGTCAGTATGATGAAATCCGAACTTTTTTTGGCGAAAATCTGAACGCTGGATTTTGCTCAAAATGTGTTCGGATTTCGTCGTACAGAGAGAGTTAACTAAGCCACAGATAATTTCTATGGCTTTTTATAAAATAGAGTTATTATTTAAATATGGAGACATTCAAACAATTACCAAAAGAACCCGAAAAAGACTTTGAAGAAGGAGAGTTGGTGAAAGAGGGAAAGTTAGGGGTTGATATAAGGGGAATGGAGGAAAAAGTTTTAAATCCAGAACAATTAAAAACACTAGAATCTTTCAGAACATTTTTTGCTGGTGGTAGCGATAAACCTCCTGAGGGATTTGCGGATGATAAGGATATTATGATGTTTGCAGTAAGAGAGTATTGGTTTGCACTAGTTTTTGCTTCTGAGAAACTTAAAGATGATAAAGAGGTCGTTTTAGCTTCGGTGGAGACTAACGGCGAATCTTTACAATATGCGTCAAAAAGACTTAGAGAAAATAGGGAGGTTGTTTTAACCGCTATTCAAGACTTTGGAACTAATTTAAAGTTTGCAGACCCTAAATTTTATTTAAACAAGGAGATTGTTATAGAGGCTATAAAGAATACAAGAGAAGATAAGCAAAATGAAATTCTTCTATTATTACCTCAAAAACTCAAAGATGATCCTGATATTGTAGAGGCTTTAAAAAATCCTAAGAAGTTTTCATTTGAGAATTAATTTATAAATATCCTAATAAGTTTGGCATAAACTAATTAAATCACAAATTAATCTTTGTGGTTTTTTATTTGTTATACTTAAAACATGAAAAAGTTAATCACAATTTTTATTGTTATTATGTTGATAATTAGCTATTGGTTGTTATCTCCAATTTTCAAAACAGAAGAAGTTTTTGAGCCTTTAGAAAATATTATTCCAAAAAAAGAAGAGGGTATTGTTCCAGAATTATCTTCTGAAGGATTATTTTCTGGTTTAGCTGGTCATGAGGCCAGAGGAACAATAAGCTTGTTTAAAATAGGAGAAGATAATTTTATTAGATTCGAAGAAGATTTTTTTGTTACTAACGGGCCAGATCTTTTTGTACACCTTGGAAAGGATGGGGAATATATCAAAGAGGCTAATCTGGGAGTATTAAAAGGAAATGTTGGTAGTCAAAACTACAAAATACCTGAAGAACTTGATATTAATAATTTTAATGAAGTTTGGGTTTGGTGTAGAGCATTTTCCGTTCCCTTTGGTAAAGCAGTTTTTAAATAATTTTTTAATATTTGTAATTTAGGTATAATTAAATAATAAGATTAATTTAAATAAATTTATGAATTCAAAAATAATAGGCGCATTGGTTGGATTTATAGGAGTGATAGCGGTTGGAGGATTAGTATTTATGCAAAAGACGGCAAAAACTGATTTAGATAATACTAAAATGGCCAATGAACCAGAAACTGAAGTTAGTGACATTAATTTTAAAAAAGATAAAATTAATGATTTTATCACACCGATAGACCATGTAGCTGAACACAATTCTCGTGAGTCCTGTTGGACTATTATCAATGATAGTGTCTATGATTTAACAAGCTGGATTCCAAATCATCCAGGAGGAGAAGAGGCTATTTTACAGCTTTGCGGGATTGATGGATCAATAAAATTTAATGAAAAACATGGAGGCTCCTCTAAGCAGGAAATGATATTGTCGGGATTTAAATTAGATTCATTTCAATAAATATGAATTTCTATAATATGTCACGTGAAGATTGGGGTCTTGTAATTTTGCGTGTTGGATTAGCTTTAGTTTATTTATGGTTTGGATTTTCTCAATTGTTTGATAGTCTTAATTGGGTGTATTTAGTTCCTAATTGGGCTGTTAATCTTTCTCATTTACCACCGGCCATGATTGTTTTAGCCAACGGTTTATTCGAAGTTATCGTTGGAACCTTTCTAATAATTGGATTTTTTGTTAGACCAATGACTCTGTTATATGTTGCTCACTTATTTGTAATTTCTGTAGAAATGGGAATATCATCAGCGGGCGTCCGGGACATAGGATTAACTCTTTCTGCATTGGCGCTTTTTCTTTTGTATAAACCTGAAAATCGTTTATAAGAAGTTTTTTATTTGATTTTTTATTCAAAAAATAGCATTATACACTGATGACTAAAGGTACTGTTATCGCTAGATTTAACGAAGTGTCATTTGAATATAAGCAAAACCAACCCATTTTATCTGAGGTTAGTTTTTCTGTGAGAAGAGGCGCAAAGATGACTTTAATGGGCCAAAATGGAGCTGGTAAAAGTACGATCTTTAAGTTAATAAATGGACAACTTAGACCAATAGAGGGAGATGTAAATATAGAAAATAATCTTACTATTGCAACATCAAGACAAGTTATTCCTCGGGATCAATTAGATTTAACAGTTCGCGAATTTTTTGAGATTTGTTTTAAGGAAAAAGTTTATAATATTGATCCTAAAATAGATAAAATTTTAGAAGTAGTTAATTTTGAAGCAGATCATGAACGTACGATGCGTTCTTTTTCTGGTGGTCAGCAAGCAAGGCTTTTATTGGCTTCAGCTTTAATTCAGCAGCCTGATTTATTATTGCTTGATGAGCCAACTAATAATTTAGATCCTGAGGGAATAAAACATTTAACTCAGTTTTTAATAAATTATGATAAAACAGTTATTGTTATTTCTCATGATGCCGACTTTTTAAACGCCTTTACTGAGGGAGTATTTTATTTAGACGTCTTCACGAAAAAGATAGAAAGATATGATGGAAATTATTTTAATGTGGTAAGGGATATAGAAGCAAGAATAGAAAAAGAAAAAAGAGAAAATGCTCGTTTGGCTAAAAAAATCCAAGAGAATAAAGATAAGGCCAATTTTTTTGCTCATAAAGGAGGTAAAATGCGACTTATTGCTAAAAAAATGAGAGATGAAATAGAAGAAGCAGAAGAAAATAAAGTAGAGACAAGGAAAGAGGATAAAACAATTAGAGATTTTTCTATTCCTGTCCAAGAAAATCTTTCAGGAGAACTTTTAAACATTTCTTCTATTAAAAGATTGATTAATGGCAAAAGTTTAAATAAGGCTGTAAAAGTATCTTTACGAAAGGGGGATCATCTATTACTTTCTGGTCCAAACGGAATTGGTAAGAGCACTCTTTTAGAATCTATTGTTTCTGGAAAGGCTAAGGGTATTAAGGTAGATCCTGATTTAGTGATTGGTTATTATAGACAAGACTTTTCTAATTTAAATTTTGAAGATACCGTTTATAATTCTTTATCTGAAGTAGCTAAAAATATAAGCGAACAAGAGCTTAGATCAATGGTGGCTGGGTTTTTGATTAATAAAGAAATACTTTTTTCTAAAATAGGAAATTTATCTGAAGGGCAAAAGGGATTAGTGGCTTTTGCTAGATTAGTTTTACAAAAACCAGGACTTTTGATTTTAGATGAGCCAACTAATCATATTAACTTTAGACATATACCAATTATCGCTAAAGCCCTTAGCGAATATAAGGGAGCAATGATTCTTGTAAGTCATGTTAAGGAATTTGTTAAAAAAATAAAAATAGATGAAGAGCTTAATCTTGAATAAGTTAATTAATTATTAAATTTGACATTATTATATTTTTCTGTCAGAATATACCAGTAATGCTTAGAGAGTAACTCTGGGCGATTCGAATCTTTTTGTGTCATCGTGTGACCCTCAAGAAAATCGGGTCATACAATTTTATGGATAAACAAACTAATAGTCGCTTTAGCGACCTCGGGATAAGTGAGAGTATTCTTTCTATTCTGATAAAAAAACAATTTAATAATCCTACTCCTATTCAACACCAGGTAATCCCCGGTGCCTTAGAAGGTAAAGATGTTATTGGTATCGCTCAAACTGGCACGGGCAAAACTTTAGCTTTCGGCATACCAATAATTCAGCAAATTATTTCTAATAAAAAACAGGGATTAATTTTAGTTCCTACGCGCGAGCTAGCTCTTCAAGTAGAAGAATCTCTTAAACAGATTGGATCTTCTTTAGGGCTTCATTTTGCCGTGCTTATGGGTGGAACCTCACAATATTTACAAATTAAAGCACTTAGACGTAATCCTGATATTATTATTGCTACTCCTGGGCGTTTAGTTGATTTAATGAATCAAGGAATATACAAGCTTGATAAAGTAGGTATTATTACCTTAGATGAAGCAGATCGTATGTTAGATGTTGGCTTTTTACCGCAGATTAGGAGAGTTTTAGAAACTGCTCCTAAAAATAAACAAGTAATGTTGTTTTCTGCCACTATGCCTGATTCTATTTCTTCTTTGGCTAGCGCATTTATGAAACTTCCTTTTAGAATAGAAATAGCTCCACAAGGAACATCGGCAGAAAATGTAGAGCAAGAAGTATTTGTTGTAAAAAAAGAGGATAAAACTCGTCTATTAGATTCATTATTGCAAAAATATCATGATAATATTATATTAATTTTTTCACGAACTAAATATGGAGCAAAACGCATTGCTAACGATATCAGAAACATGGGACACACAGCTACGGAAATTCACTCTAATCGTTCTCAGTCCCAAAGAAAGCAAGCCCTTGATGGATTTACTAGTGGAAAGTTTAGAATCATGGTTGCAACAGATATTGCCTCTAGAGGTATTGATGTAAAGGATATATCATTAGTTATTAATTATGATTTACCCGATAATTCAGAAGATTATGTCCATCGCATCGGCAGAACTGGTAGAGCTGGCCGTTTTGGAAAGGCTATTTCATTTATGACATCAGCTCAAAAGTCAGATATTAAAAAAATAGAAAGATTAATTAGAAAATCCTTACCAGTTATTTCTTTGCCAGAATTACCCCTAGCAAGAAAATCTACTTTTATTAAAGAAGAACCGCAAGATAGGGGAAGAAGAAAATATTTTGGCAAAAGAGATTTTTCTAAGAAAAGAAGTTTTAGAAAGAAAAATAAACAATGGGGAAAAAGTTCTGATAATTTTCGTCATAATAAAAAGTTTAGCAAAAGAAGATAATTTATGGAAATTAGAAATATAGCAATTATCGCTCACGTTGACCACGGTAAAACAGCAATTACCGATTCTTTATTGCGTCAAACAGGAGCAATAACGGAAGAGTCAGTTAGTATGGATAGTAACGCCTTAGAAAAAGAGCGTGGCATTACTATTTATGCAAAGAATGCTTCTATGATTTATAAGAATACAAAAATTAATATTGTGGATACTCCTGGTCACGCAGATTTTGGTTCAGAAGTAGAGCGTGTTTTAAGATCAATTGATTCTGTTCTTCTTGTTGTTGATGCTCAAGAAGGTCCTATGCCTCAAACAAAATTTGTTTTGAAAAAATCTTTAGAAATTGGTCTTAAGCCTTTAGTTATTTTAAATAAAATGGATAAACCAGCCGCTAGACCAGAAGAGGCTCATGAAGAGATTCTTGAATTATTTATGGACTTAGGGGCGAATGATGAGCAGCTTAATTTTAAAACCGTTTATGCCATTGGAAGAGACGGAATAGCAAAAAAGAATTTAGAAGACGATTCAAAAGATATGACTCCATTACTTGATGCAATTTTAGAAAATGTCCCTCCGGCTTTAAATGAAATAGATAAGCCATTGCGTATGCAATCTTTTAATCTTGATTACGATAACTATCTTGGCCGCTTAGCTATTGCTCGTATTTATGAGGGTAGGGTAAACGAGAAAGACAAGCTTTTTATTAAGCGATCAGATGGCGTAGTTCAAAAAGGAACCGTTACAAAACTTTTTACTTTTGAAGGCTTTACTAGAAAAGAGGTTAAATCTGCTGAGGCAGGAGATATTGTAGTGACTGCAGGATTTCCTGATATTTATATTGGCGATACAATGACTACGGATGAATCGGCAGAGCTTTTACCGAGCATTGCTGTTGATGAGCCAACTATTTCTCTTGGATTTATGGTTAATGATTCTCCTTTTTCGGGCAGAGAAGGAAAGTTCGTTACAAATTCACAAATTAGAGAAAGACTAGAAAGAGAGCTAGAAGTAAATGTTGGTCTTAAAATTGATTTTTCTTCTGCAGAGCAATATACAGTTCGTGGACGCGGGGAGATGCACGTCGCTATTCTTTTAGAGAATATGCGTCGCGAAGGATATGAAGTTCAAGTTTCTCAGCCTCAAGTTATTTTAAAGGAAAAAAATGATCAAACATTAGAACCATTTGAAGAATTAATTATTGATGTTCCAGAATCAATGTCTGGTGTTGTGATTGAGAAAATAGCCAAAAGAAAAGGGGTAATGATGGAGATGAAAACTCATGAAAAAAATACTAGATTAGTTTTCGAAATTCCAACTCGTGGAATTTTAGGTCTTCGTTCGGAATTTATTATTGATACAAAGGGAGAAGGAATAATGACTTCTAGAGTTATTGGGTTTAAGCCGTATGCGGGTGATATTAAGCGTCGTGAAGTAGGATCAATGGTTTCTATGGCAACTGGTAAGGCCCTTGGCTTTTCTCTTTATAATTTACAAGAGCGCGGAGTTATTTATATTCGTCCTAATACAGAGGTATATGAAGGCATGGTTATTGGTAATGCTAGTAAAGGAGCAGATATGTTTGTAAACCCTACTAAGGGTAAGCAATTAACTAATATGCGCTCATCTAGAGCAGATGATGCTTTAGATTTAACTCCACCAATAGAAGTTACCCTGGAAAGGGGGCTAGAAATTATGAGCGATGATGAATTATTAGAAATTACTCCTAAGTCTATAAGGTTAAGAAAAAAGAAATTAAAATAAATAAAGAATGACTTATAAAAATAAGTCATTTTTTATTTTGTGATATAATAAAGGCATGAATAAAGAAAATTATATTAAATGGTCTTTAAGCCTAACCTTCGCTGGTTTTTTGTTTGCTGGCTATTTAAGCATGACTAAGCTTCTAAGCGAGACATGCGCTTTTAATGAGTCGTGCCCTTATTTTTTAGGTTATCCAGCGTGCTATTTTGGTTTTGCGATGTTTAGCATAATGTTTGTGGCGAGTATTCTGGCATTGTTAGAAAGCGTATCTCAAAAAGTCCTTTTAAAAACAAACTTAGTAGTATCTACATTAGGTATTTTATTCGCGGGCTATTTTGGGTTACAAGAAATTTTAGTTTGGGTAAAAGAAGGGCAGATAATTTTATACACCCTTGGTTTACCAACTTGTGTATATGGTTTTATCTTTTATGTGATTATTTTCTTTATATCTTTGCGAGTGATGTTGCTTTCTAAAGAAGAAGTCATTCCCTCAACAGAAAATTAATTTTTAAATTTAAAACACGCGATTTATTTCGCGTGTTTTTCTTTAGATATTTTGTTCAAGATTTCTTGGACTTTCTCTAGGCTATCCATATCATGTATTGATATAGCTATTACAGATTTATTTATTTTTTTAAGTTTAGCTAATTTTTTCTTAATATCTTTTTCGTCTTTCATATCGCTTTTTGATAAAAATAAATATTCATTTTTCTTTAAAAGTTTTTTGTTATAATCGCCAAGCTCTTTGCGAATAGCTTTATATTCTTTTTCTGGATTTTCATTTTCAGCAGAAACTAAATGAAATAAAATTTTTGTTCTTTCTATGTGGCGTAAAAATTTAATACCAAGTCCCTTGCCAATAGAGGCTCCCTCAATAATCCCAGGAATATCAGCAAGAATTAAATCATAGTAGGCACCTAGATTGGGTTCAAGAGTAGTGAAGGGGTAATTAGCAACTTTGCTTTGAGCTTTAGTAAGCTCATTCAATAAACTAGATTTTCCAGCATTAGGGAAACCAACGAAGCCGACATCAGCAATAAGTTTAAGCTCTAAATGAAGATTAAATTTTTCTCCTAGTAATCCTTCTTGGAATTGTTTAGGAGAAGTATTTTTAGAAGATCGAAAATGAAAATTACCCTTACCGCCCTTACCGCCTTTAGCCACTAAAACACGTTCTCCGATAGTAGTTACTTCTTGGTCTTTTTTTGTATCTAAATTATGAATAACCGTACCAACTGGTATTTTTAAGATTAAATCTTTACCATCATGCCCATCATTAAATTGCCCCTTACCATTTTCACCATTTTCAGCACCCCAATTTTTCTTATTACGAAATTGTTTTAACATGTCTATACTAGACACTCCTTCGCAGTAAACACTGCCGCCAAGACCTCCAGAGCCACCGGCTGGGCCAAGACTCATTAAGTTTTTGTTAAAAGCTACGGCACCCCTACCACCATCTCCTGCAGTAACTTTTATTTTAACGTCATCTGTAAGCATGATTATATTTTAACTTAAATTATATAGATAAGCTATTTATGTTAAAATTAGTAGTATGGAAGTTATTAAGATACACACAAAGCCCTTAAGATTATTTTTCTTTTGGACAGGAATTATTGCAACTATCTCTTATAGAATAATTATTGTTCTTAATTTTTATAGCCCATTATGGGTTAAGGTTGCTTGGTACGTTGGTACAATAGGATTTATTTTATATTTTTATCATAGATATGATATTCAAAAGAAAAGAGCTGAATTAGTTGATAAATATGACTTAATAAAGGTAGTTCATGATACAAATTGCGTTAACGAAGAACAAAAAGCCGCTCTAGGCTATTTAGTAGAAACAACTAAAACGTCTAAGTCTAAGTGGAATTCTGCTTTTATCGCTATACTGTCTTTAGTAGCTTTAATAGTGGGAATAGTCTTAGATATATTAAAAATATAATGCTTTTTAATTTAAAAAAATTTATAAATTTTTTAAATGATAAAAATACTTTTACTTGTTTTTCACCTGGAGTGATGATAAGTACATTTTTAATTGAAATAATTCTAGCTATTTATGTTTACTTAAAATATAAAATGACAGCTTTTAGTCGTCTTATTATTTTATTACTTATCTTTTTGGCTACATTTCAGCTAGCAGAGTATCAAATATGCACAGGAAATTATTCTGAGCTATGGACTAAAATTGGTTTTGTTTCTATCACTTTCTTGCCCGCTTTAGGTCTTCAGTTAATATCGCTAGTAACTGAGAGTAAAAAGTTTTTAAAATTAGGCTATATATTAATGGTAGGATTTATTTTATTTTTTATCTTTTATCCTACAGCTATTAATGGAGCAGTGTGTGGAGGAAATTATATTATTTTTAATACACATCATATTATTTCTTGGCTATACGCAGCTTATTATTTAGGATTTTTATTAATTGGAATTTTGGAATCAGCCAAATATCTACAACACAATAGAAACCAAGCCGCTAAATGGATGTTGGCTGGCTATATTTCTTTTACATTACCAATGACGATTATTTATTTAATGTTTCCAGAGGCTAGATCAGCCATTCCTTCTATTATGTGTGGTTTTGCAATATTTTTAGCTTTAATTTTGGCTTTTAAAGTTGCTCCACTATCGTCTTATTATCAGCATAAAAATTTAAACAAATTTTAATAATTTATACATGATATAATTAAAATAAATGGAACCAAACTTAGATTTAATAATCAAAAATTTAAAATATTTAGTAAAAGTTTTTCCTGTCTCTGTTTACTTAACAGATTATAAAGGTGATTGTGTTTTTGTTAATGAGCGTTGGCTAGATCAAGCTGGTCTTTCGCGGGAAGAAATTAATGGCAGAGGCTGGGTTAATGGTATCCATGAAGAGGATAGGGAAAGGGTTCAAAACGCTTGGTATAAAATGGTAGCAGCAAAAGGCACTTGGGGATTAGAATATAGATTTAAAAACAAGAAAACAGGTAAAGTAACCTGGGTTTTTGGCATTGCCTCAGAAATTAAAGATGAGCAGGGAAATTTAATAAGTTATATTGGTGTTAATAACGATATCACCGAAGAATATCAAAAAATGAAATTTGCTGATGAAATATTAAACAACGTAGCAGAGGGAGTTTATTTAATTGGGTTAGATGACGGATTAATTAAATATGCGAATCCTCAGTTTGAAAAAATGTTTGGCTATAATCGTGGAGAACTAATTGGTAAATCAGTTTCTATTGTTAATGACTCTTCAGTAAATGACCCTGAAGAACAGGCTAGAAAAATAATAGCTGAAATTAAGAAAAATGGTGAGTGGTATGGAGAAATCAAAAATATTAGAAAAGACGGGACTACGTTTTGGTGTAGTGCTAACGTTTCTTTATTTGAACATCCTCAATACGGGAAGGTTATGATTTCGGCGCATAACGATATTTCATATAAAAAACAAACAGAAGAAGTATTTAAATCAATTTTTAATTCTGCGACAGAGGGCATTCTTGGAGCAGACCCAGAAACAAAAAATTTTGTTTTTGCTAATAAAAGAATAATAGAATTATTGGGGTATTCTGAAAAAGAACTTCTTAATTTAGGGGTTTTAGATATTCACCCAAGAGAAAGCCATGAATTAGTTAAAAAAGAATTCAAAAGATTACAAACAGAAGATAAAACAGCGGTTGCCCTGCCCGTTTTAAAAAAAGACGGGTCGATTATATATTGTGACATTAATGGCACGATAGCCAACATAGCTGGTAAAAATTTAATGCTTGGATTTTTTAGAGATGTAACTGATAGAGTCAAACTAGAAAAGAGAGAAAATGAATATCGTGAATATGTGGAAAAGCTAAATAAAGTAATGATTGATAGAGAGAAAAAAATGATAGAGTTAAAAGAGAAGATTAAAAAAATGAAAAATTAAAATGACAGAAATAAAAAATAAAAGATTTAAACCTGATTTACTATATAAGATTAAATTGTTTTTTCTTATTTTAGTGCCTCTAATTTTAATAATGCTTTTTCTTTCAGGAATAGTTTATTATTTTGAGTATAAAACAGATAGAGAATTAATAATCAGTCAAGAATCAGACAGGGTTGATTTGATGCAGAGAGAAGTAGAATATTTTTTTGATGCAGTATCTTCTGATTTACATATTTTATCTAATCATCAAGAATTATTCTTTTATATTAATACAAAAGATGATATCCATAGACAGAGATTAGCTAAAGAATTTTTGGCTTTTTCTGAAAATAGAGAGATTTATGATCAGATTAGATTAATTGATAATAATGGAAAGGAGGTCATAAGAATAAACTACAATAAAGGAAATCCTGTTATAGTTCCTGATTATCTATTACAAGATAAATCTAAAAGATATTATTTTGAGGATACAATTTCTCTTAATAGAGATGAAATTTTTGTCTCCCCAATGGATTTGAATATAGAAAATGGATTAATCGAAACGCCTATCAAGCCGACTATCCGCTTCGGAATTCCAATATTTGACGTTAATGATGATAGAGTTGGTGTAATTATATTAAATGTGTTCGGCGATAATCTTATTAATAAATTACAAAGCTTATATTTAGGAAACGACATTAGCGCATTTATGCTTGTTAATAGCGATGGCTACTGGTTACACGGCATTAATCCCAATGAAGAATGGGGTTTTATGTATGAGGGGAGAGAAGATATAAAATTTAGTAACAAATATCCGGACATTTGGAAGAATATAGAAAATCAAAATTATTTTATTAATAAAGAAGCATTTTTTATTACTAGGAAAATAACCCCCCTATCCTTAGCCCAGAAATCTAGCACAGGATCTATTATCCCTAGATCACCAAGTCTTAAAAAAATTAATGCAGAGAATTATTATTGGCTAGTAATTTCTTTTATTCCTCTTGATATAGTTTATGCTTCTGCTAATCAATTATTAACTAATTTAGTTATATTTAATTTATTAGTTTTTATTATTTTTATTGCAGGTGCTTGGTATTTAGTAAATTTAAATATTTTAAGAATCAGGAATATTGAATTGATTTCTAATTTGAATGATGTATTGGAGATTGTTAATAAAATTTTACGTCATGATATTTTAAATAAAATAGTTGGCGTTAAGGCATTAATAGATTCTTTTAATAAAAGAGGCAATAAAGAAAATTTAAAACTAGCAGAAGAAAATTTAGACAGCGGTATATCTCTTATAAAGAAAATGAAAGAATTAGAATCACTTACAAAATCTGGCGGAAGCTTAAAAGTATATAATGTTAAAGAAGTTTTAGCGGATATGGTAAAAAATTATCAAATACCAATAGAAATTGATGGAGATTGTACGGTATTTGCTGACACTGCTTTAGAATCTGTTTTTGATAACATTATCAGAAATGCAATTATGCATAGCAAAACAGATAAAATAAAAATTTCCATAACACCTGAAGATAATTTGTGTAAAATAAAAATTTCTGATTTTGGGATTGGCATTCCTGATAGCATTAAGGATAAAATTTTTGAAGAAGGATATAAGGGGGAAGATACTGGAAATACTGGTTTGGGATTGTATATCGTTAAAAAAACAGTTGAAAGATATGGGGGCAAAATTTGGGTAGAAGATAATAAGCCTAGGGGCGCAAAATTTGTAATGCAGCTACATAAATAAATCGTTGAAAAAACCGCCTATAGGCGGTTTTTTTATTGCTTTTTTTACTTTAAAATGGTTTAATATACCTACAATTTATTAGTGACCCCCCTATGTATTAAAAATAGGGGTTTTCGCGCATTTATGAATCCCGCACATAACAAAGACCAAAAATAAATATAGATAATAAACAACATGAATAGCAAAATAAAAAGTCATTCAATTAAAAACCAAAGGAAGACGACAATGTCGCAGTCTTTGTTATGTGTGGGATGAAAAAATTTAAATTAAAATCAAAATATAAGCCGGCTGGCGATCAAGTTAAAGCTATTAAAGAATTAGTTAAAGAGCTAAAAACTAATAATAAGTATCAGACTCTTTTAGGTATTACTGGTAGTGGTAAAACATTTACTATTGCTAATGTAATAGAAAAAATACAAAAACCAACCTTAGTAATAGCGCCTAATAAAACTTTAGCTGCCCAGCTTTATCAAGAATATAAATCTTTTTTTCCAGAAAATAAGGTTTGTTATTTTGTATCTTATTATGATTATTATCAGCCTGAGGCTTATATGCCCGTTAGTGATACTTATATCGGTAAAGAGGCAATGATTAATGAGGAAATAGATAGGTTTAGACATTTGGCAACCTCAGCCCTATTAACTCGTAAGGATGTTATTGTTGTTGCCTCTGTTTCTTGTATTTATAACCTTGGAGTGCCTGAAAGATATTTTGAATCAACTATCAAACTAGAAAAAGAACAAATAATAACTCGTGGAGATTTAATTAAACATTTAGTTAAAATAGGCTTTGAAAGAAATAATATTGGATTAAAGAGGGGGACATTTAGAGTGCGAGGTGACGTGTTCGAAATTATCGCAGCCTCAGAAGAAGTTATTTATAGAGTTGTTTTAGAAGATCAAAAAGTTAAAGAATTGGCTATTTTAGACGGACTCAAGAGAATAGTTAAAGAATCTCTAGATGAATTAATTATTTTTCCTCCAAAACATTTTGTTACCACGGCCCCCGACAGAGAAAGAGCAATTAAAAACATTAAAGAGGAATTAAGCGAGCGATTAAAATATTTAAATAAAAAGGGATTATTACTTGAAGCCGAAAGATTAGAAAGAAGGACTAAGCAAGACTTAGAAATGCTTAGAACTTTAGGTTTTTGTCATGGTATTGAAAATTATTCGAGACATTTGTCTGGTAAGTCACCGGGCGAGCCACCAAATTCTCTATTAGAATATTTTCCAAGAACTAAAGATGGTAAGCCAGATTTTTTAACTATTATAGATGAGAGTCATATAGCTGTACCTCAAATTGCTGGTATGTATGCAGGTGATCAAGCTAGAAAAAAAGTATTAGTAGAGCATGGTTGGCGGCTACCATCTGCTTTAGATAATAGGCCTCACAATTTCAAAGAATTTGAAGAGAGAATAAATAAAACAATTTTTACCTCAGCCACGCCAGGAAGATTTGAAAAGGAAGTTTCTTCCCGCGTTGCAGAACAAATTGTCAGACCAACTGGATTAGTAGATCCACCAATTGAAATAAGGCCTGTATTTAATAAGAAAGAAAATACGGGGCAGATAGATGATGTTATGGAAGAGGTAATTAAAACAACTAAATCTGGCAATAGAACATTAATAGTAACCTTAACAAAAAAGATGGCTGAAGAATTGAATGATTTTTTACAAGAAAAAGGATTTAAATCTACTTATATGCATAGCGATACTAAGACAATGGAAAGAACTAAAATTTTATCAGATTTTAGGAAGAAAAAATTTGATATTTTGATAGGAATTAATTTATTAAGAGAAGGATTAGATTTACCAGAAGTTTCTTTGGTGGCAATATTAGATGCTGATAGAGAAGGATTTTTACGATCAGAAACATCTCTTATTCAGACAATGGGGAGGGCGGCGCGTAATTTAGAAGGACGAGTTATTTTGTATGCAGATCAAATAACCAAACCAATGAAAAGTGCGATTAAAGAATGCGAACGTCGTCATGAAATTCAATTAGCATTTAACAAGAAGTATAAAATAAATCCAAAGTCGATTACAAAAGAAATTAGAGAATTTGATTAATATGAATCCCGTTAGAGACAGCGATCTCTATGAGGGGATTTAAAAAGTCGATTAATAATAACAAAAATAATTAAAATAAATTATGATGGACCCAAGCTTTATGTGCGCGGTCTGTCTCTAGGCGGGATGAATAAAGATAAAATTATTATAAAAGGAGCTAGAGTTAATAATCTTAAAAATATTAACTTAGAAATTCCTAGACATAAGTTGATAGTATTTTCAGGACTTTCTGGAAGTGGAAAATCCTCTTTGGCATTTGAAACTATTTTTGCTGAAGGACAAAGAAGGTATGTTGAATCACTTTCGCCTTATGCAAGACAATTTTTAGGACAAATGGAAAAGCCCGATGTAGATGAAATTAGCGGTCTTTCGCCAGCTATTGCAATTGACCAAAAGGCAAATTCTCGCAATCCACGTTCAACTGTAGCTACTCTTACAGAAATTTATGATTATATGAGGATTCTTTTTGCTCGTATTGGTAAGCCATTTTGCCCTAAGTGTGGAAGAGAAATTAAGAAAATGGCACCTGATGAAATAGCAGATTTAATTAAAAAAACTGCTAAAAATAAAAAATCAGAATATGTAACAATAATATCCCCGGTAGTTCGTGGTAGAAAGGGAGAATATCATCAATTACTTCAAGATTTATTTTCTGTAGGCTTTAGTCAGGTAAGAATAAACGGGAAAATTAAATCTCTTCATGAGAGAGTGGACTTGGCTCGTTATGGTAAACATACTATTGAAATTATCATTGATAAAGTTTTGATTAGTGATAAAACTCGTCTTTTTGAAGCGATTGAAACCGCTTTAGAAAAAAGTAAGGGTTTATTAATTGCTCAATTTGAAGATAAAGATGAATTATTAGTTTCAGCTAAATGGAGCTGTCCTAAAGATGAATTTTCTTTTCCTGAAATAGAGCCAAGACTATTTTCTTTTAATAGTCCTTACGGCGCTTGTGAAGAGTGTCATGGTATTGGTCATGATTTATTTAAGGTTCATCAAATTTGTGAAAAATGTAATGGATCTAGACTTCGTAAAGAGCCCTTGTCTATTAAAGTGGGTGATAAAAATATAGACGAAATTGTGTCGCTAACCATAGATAATGCCTATCAATTTTTTATTGATTTAGAAAATAACTTAAAAGATAGTGAAAAAATAATTGCTAAAAATATTCTAAAAGAAATAATTTCTAGAATAGAATTTTTGTTAGAGGTAGGCCTAGATTATTTAACTTTAAAAAGAGAATCAGGAACTTTATCTGGGGGAGAGGCACAGAGAATAAGATTAGCTAGTCAGATTGGCTCTAAATTATCTGGGGCTTTATATGTTTTGGATGAGCCGACTATCGGACTCCATGAAAGAGATAATGAAAGATTAATAAAAATCTTAAAAAGATTAAGAGATTATGGGAATACGGTTATTGTTGTTGAACACGATGAACAAGTTATTAGAGAGGCCGACCATTTTGTAGATATCGGTCCTGGCCCGGGTAGATATGGTGGATTGATTGTTAAAAATAGCCCAATGGTTGATGTCTTTAAAAAATCATCGAATGGACAGGTTAAAGAAAAATCATTAACCGTTGATTATCTAACTGGTAAAGAAAAAATAGAAATTCCTAAAACGAGAAGATTAAAAGAAAAAGGATCTATTAAATTCTTTGGAGCTAAATCAAATAATATCAATAACTTAAATTTTGAAATCCCTCTTAATAGATTGGTTTGTGTTACTGGGGTATCTGGAAGCGGTAAATCAACCTTACTTGAAAACGTGGTTCATAAAAACGTTCAGAGAAAAGTTGGAGGGTTTGCTCATTTAACTGATGTGGCTAAAGTTACCGGAACCGAATATGTTAAAAAGGTTATTAAAATAGATCAATCACCAATCGGCAAAACTCCTCGTTCCAATCCAGCAACTTATACTGGAGTATTCGGGCCGATTAGAGATTTATTTGCAATGCTGCCAGAAGCAAGAGAAAAAGGATATAAAAGCGGAAGATTTTCGTTTAATGTTGCCGGTGGTCGTTGTGAGGCTTGTGGCGGTGCTGGAGTGAAAATTATTGAGATGCACTTCTTGCCGGACGTACTCGTTAAATGTGATGTTTGTAGAGGAAAAAGATTCAACAAAGAAACATTAGAAGTTAAATATCAGGGGAAAAACATTTCTGATATTTTAGATATGACCGTAGAAGAGGCTTATGAATTATTTGAAGATCATTATCGGATTGCTGATATCTTAAAAGTTTTAAAAGATGTTGGTCTTGAATATATAAAATTAGGGCAAAGTGCAACAACTCTTTCTGGGGGAGAAGCTCAAAGAATAAAACTTTCTAAAGAATTAGCCAAGCCAACTATTAGAAATGCAATATTTATTTTAGATGAGCCAACTACTGGACTCCATTTTGAAGATGTAAAAATGCTTTTGGATGTTCTTCAAAAGATTGTAGAAAAGGGAAATTCTGTAATTCTTATTGAGCATAATATGCATGTTATTAAAACTGCAGACTATATTATAGATATGGGGCCTGAAGGAGGTGCTGGCGGAGGAAAGATTGTTGCCGTAGGAACGCCAGAAGAAATTGCAGGTAATAAAAATTCAAAAACAGGAAAATATCTAAATCAATATTTAGATTAAAATGAATTATTCTAAAAAAACAAAAGAAAAATCCTTATCCAAGGAGGCTAAAAAATTTCCTAATTCACCAGGAGTATATTTTTTTAGAGATAAAGATAAAAAACCTATTTATATAGGCAGGGCCGGATCTCTAAAGAAGAGAATAGCTAGTTATTTTAGAACAGATGATTTGAGAATAAAAGAAATGGTCAGTATGGCTGTTAATCTAGATTTTGAAAAGAGTAATACTTTATTAGAGGCCGTAATTTTAGAAGCTAATTTAATTAAAAAATATTGGCCCAAATATAATGTAAAAGATAAAGATAATAGATCTTTTGTTTATTTAGTTATTATTCCCGGCATATATCCTAAGTTAGTTATTGTTAGAGGTAGAGAATTGGAAAAATATTCAGCCTCTAATATAAAAATATTCGGCCCCTTTCAAAGTTATCGTATTTTACGAGTAGTTTTAGATATTATTAGAAAAATAATTCCTTTTAGCACCTGTGCCGCTGCGGGTAAAAAGGAGCTACCCAAAATTAAAAAACCTTGTTTTCATTATCAAATTGGATTATGTCCCGGAGCTTGTTTGGGCGAATTAGGAAAAAAAGAATATCAAAAGAATATCAAAAACTTAATTTTATTTTTTGAAGGTAAGAAAAAAAGATTATTAATTAATTTAAAAAAACAAAATCCTGAAAAAGTTAAAGAACTTAATCATGTTTCAGACACAGCTTTTCTTTCTATGTCTAAGATAGTTAGTTATTCAGATGCTTTAACTAATGGAAGAATCGAAGGGTATGATATTTCCCATTTGTCTGGCAAGGACCCAGTCGGAGCGATGGTAGTTTTTGATGGTGGCGAAAAAGATGTTGCTGAATATAGATTATTTAAAATAAGGGGAGAGAAAAATGAGAGAAATTATGACGATTTAAAAATGTTGGAAGAAATTTTAACTCGTCGTTTAAAACATAAAGAGTGGAGATATCCCGATATTCTTTTTGTAGACGGAGGACTGAATCAGGTTAGATTAGCCAAAAGAGTTTTGTCTAAAAACAATCTTTTTATACCAATTATTGGTTTATCTAAAGGTGGTAATCATAGTGCCTCTGCTTATTCAACAGATAAATTAGTTATTGTTAATGTTAAAAAATCTAATAAAGACTTATTAATAGCATCTAAAAAGTTATTCCAGCAGGTGAGAGATGAAGTTCATAGATTTGCTATAGGATTTAATAGAAAAAGAAGAAGAGGACTATAGATGATATAAAATGTTAATATAATAATATGTTTTGGTTTTGGAATAAAAAATTTGTTTTAGTCTTGCTGTCGATATTTATTTCGGCCGTTATTTTAGGTGTATATTTTATTAGTAATAATTATACTAATACTGATATTAATACCGATATTAATACTGATATTAATACTGATATTAATAATAATAGTGTTCAGGTAGTGGATAATTTCGATAATTGTGTTTTAGCTGGTAATCCTGTGATGGAAAGCTATCCTAGACAATGTAGGCATAATGATAAGTTATTTGTTGAAAATATTGGTAATGAATTAGAAAAAACAGATTTAATTCACATAAATAATCCGCGACCAAATCAAATAATTGAAAGTCCGCTAACTATAGCTGGAGAGGCTAGAGGTTATTGGTTTTTCGAAGGTAGTTTCCCAATTATTTTAACTAATTGGGATGGATTGATTATTGCCGAGGGCTATGCGACTGCTAAAACAAATTGGATGACAGAGGAGTTCGTTGAATTTGAGGGAATTTTGAAATTTAATATTCCAGATTATAAAGATAATGGAACTTTAATTTTAAAGAAGGATAATCCTTCTGCTATAGCTGAATTTGATGATGCTCTAGAAATTCCTATTAAATTTAGTAAATCTGATAAAATAAATATTTCTTTTGGAGAATCGGCCACATTATCTGATTTAAAAATTAAATTTATTAATATCCAAGATTCTAGATGTGCGACAGGTGCTACTTGTATCTGGGCAGGTGAAGCTAAGATTGAAATAGAAATTTCTAAAGATAATGATAATCTTGGTAATTTTGATTTAGTATTAGACTCTCCTGATAATAATTTTATTAATTTAGAAAATTATAAATTGACTTTATTAGAAGTTAATCCTTATCCAGAATTAGATAAAAAGATGAATAATAAAAATTATGTAATTTTTTTGTCTGTATCTAAAAAATAGTAATATTTTTTAATCAAATTACTATTTGATATAATAAGAGCATGGAAAACAATTTTCCTAAAAGTAGAGAAGAGGAGATGAGTCAGATTTCTGAAAAAAATAGTTTAGATCATCCGGGCCGTCCTCCTTTTGAATATAATCGCATTACTGACAATATTTATATTGGAACTAATATGTGTTGTCAGATGCATTTTGATAAAGATCTTTCTGACAAAGGAATTACAGCAGATATATCTTTAGAGGCAGAAAAAGTTGATCAGCCATTTGGCGTTGATTTTTATACTTGGATACCAATCAAAAATCATGAAGCACCAACAATGGAGCAAGTTGAACTATTTATTTCTACATTAGAAAAATTATTATCTGAAAAAAAGAAAGTTTATGTTCATTGTAAGAATGGACATGGCAGAGCACCGACAATGGTAGCAGCTTATTTTATATATAAAGGTATGAGTGCCGCAAGGGCAATCACTAAAGTCAAAGAAAGGCGTCCTTCGATTCATTTAGACGAAGCTCAAAAAGAATTTTTAGAAAGATATTCCGAAAAGCTTGGTAAATAATAAACCCCTTCACACTATATCGTGAGGGGTTTATTATTAAGTTATGGAACCATTAGCTTCTCGAATAAGACCTAAGAGTTTGAAAGAATTTATTGGTCAAGAACATTTAGTTGGCAAAGATAAGCCTATTAATATTGCTATTAAAAATAAGCATTTATTTTCTTTTATTTTATGGGGTCCTCCGGGTGTAGGGAAAACTACTCTAGCCAAAATATACGCTAAGGGATTGGGTGCAGATATTTATGAGCTATCGGCCGTATCTGCTGGTAAAGATGATGTAAGAAAGATAATAGAACAAGGATCTTTAGGGAAGCCTAAAATTTTATTTTTAGATGAGATTCATAGATTTAACAAAGCTCAACAAGATTTTTTATTGCCTTATGTGGAGGCTGGTGACATAACTTTAATTGGAGCTACAACAGAAAATCCTAGTTTTGAAGTTATCCCAGCCCTTCTTTCTCGTTGTAGGGTTTTTGTATTAAATGAATTAACAAATCAAGAAATGATTAAAGTAATTAGTCGCACTAAATATAGATTAGATAAAAAATCTAAAGACTGGCTCATTGCTATGGCTAACGGCGATGCTAGGCAAGTGATTACAATGCTAGAAAATACAAATAATTTATATAGAAAAATTACAGTTGAAAATTTAAAAAATACATTACAATCAAAATTTTTACGTTACGATAAAAAAGGAGAAGAGCATTATAATACAATAAGCGCTTTTATTAAAAGTATGAGAGCCAGCCAGCCAGATGCGGCTATATATTATATGGCGAGAATGATAGATAGTGGCGAGGACCCAAAGTTTATTGCTAGACGAATGGTTATCTTTGCTAGCGAAGATATAGGTTTGGCTCAGCCAACTGCTTTAGTGGTAGCCAATGAAGTATTCAGAGCCGTTGAAATAATTGGTCTTCCTGAATGTGGAATTAATTTAGCTCATGGAGTTGCCTATCTGGCTAATTGTAAAAAAGATAGAAGTGCTTATGATGCCTACAAAAAGGTTATGCAAGACATTAAAGAATATGGAAATCTTTCTATTCCAATGAAATTAAGAAATGCTAATACAAAATTAATGGAAAATTTGGGTTATGGAAAAGGGTATGAAAAATATTCAAAAGAAAGTTATTTACCAGAAAAGTTAAAAGATAAAAAATATTTATAAATGAATTTAAAACAAAAAAAGACAAGAATGGATAAAATAAAGGCTGAAATTTTATTTTTTAAAAAATCTCCTTTATATAAGGAGAGAATAAAAAACAAAGTTTTTCCAGTAATAGGCGAGGGAAGTTTTAATTCAAGAATAATGTTTATTGGAGAAGCTCCTGGTAAAAAAGAGGCTGAAACAGGTAGGCCGTTTTGTGGGTCGGCTGGAAAGGTTTTAGATAAATTATTAAATTATATTTCTTTAGATAGAGATAAAGTTTATATAACTAATATTGTTAAAGATAGACCGCCACTGAACAGAGATCCCTCAGAAAAAGAAATAAAATTATATGCTCCTTTTTTAGACAGACAAATTGATATTATTCAGCCCAAAGTTATAGCCACTTTAGGAAGATTTTCCATGGCCTATATCATAGAAAGACTTGGTCTTAAAAATGAACTTAGGCCGATAAGCGAAATGCATGGCAAGGAATTTGAGACTAAAACAAGCTATGGGAAAATAAAAATTATTCCTTTATACCACCCAGCAGTTGCTCTTTATAGAGGGAGTATGATCGATATCCTTAAAAAGGATTTTAAAAAGCTAATCAAATAGTTTTTTAAAAATCTATCCACTTTTGATCTAATTCGGGTATTATTTTTTATGATATAATTTACCTATGGCTATAGATACTAATAAAAATATTTTAGATATAAGAAAAAAAGATCAATATAAAACGGTAGAGGAGCTTTTTTCAAAAAGTTATCCTGGTTCTATTTATTACACCTTATTATTTTTTTCGTCTTTAATTATCGCAAGTGGTCTTTTATTAAATAACGCTGTTATTCTTATTGGTGGAATGCTTGTGGCGCCACTTTTGAGCCCTATTTTATTAATTGCTTTAGGCATAACTGTGGGAGACTTTAGAACAATAAAAGATTCACTTTTATTAGTTTTTAAATCGGCATTAATAGTTATATTAGTAGCTTTAGTTTTAGCGGCTTTTTTTAGCGTGAGGAATGATGTCACAAGTGCTATATTAGATGATTCAATATACGCGGGTATATTGTACTTTATTGTTGCTTTATTTTCTGGAGCCGCAGCTACTTTAGCTTGGACTAGAAAGGAGGTAGCCGATATTTTACCTGGCATAGCTATAACAGTTTCGTTATTACCCCCTTTAGGATTAACGGGAATAGGTATTAGTTCTTTAGATATAAATATGTTTAGGGTTTCTTTTTTGACTTTTGGATTTAACCTTGTAGGTATCGTTTTAGGTAGCTTGGTAGTGTTTTCTCTATTAGGTTTTTATAAAACCAAAGATGTTGTTGCTAAAGAAGTGAAGACACAAGAAGAGGCATTAGAGAAAAGTGAAAAATAAAAAGAGATTAAAAAATAATGGATCATTATCCACCGCTTGAAAAAAAAGACTTACCAACACCCCCTCATTGGAAAGAGGCTATTGGGGTGGGTATTGTTGTTATGGGGCTTGCTATGGGGACAGGAGAATTAATTATTTGGCCCCATCTTATTACTAAATTTGGGCTAGGTCTTTTATGGTTAGCGCTTCTTGGTATAAGTGCTCAATATTTTATTAACCAAGAAGTTGCTAGGCATATGTTGGCTACTGGTGAAGGATTTTTTACTACTTCAGCAAGAGTATTTAAATGGTCTACTATTTTTTGGTTTTTAGCGGCTCCGTTGCTTTATATTTGGCCGGGGTGGGCAAGTGCGATAGGAACAACTTTAAAAGAATTATTCGGATTTGGCACTCACTTAGGTTGGTCTTGGGCTACTTTAGCTTTAGTTCTAATACTTACTTATAGCGGGCGAGTAGCTTATACGATGCTTGAGAGATCTTTAAAAATTACGGTCCCATCATTTTTCTTAATGCTTCTTACAATAAGTTTTTTTAATCTTTCTTTGGCTGATATTAAATCTGCTTTGGCTGGTATTTTAGATTTTGGTAATATACCCGCTGGCGTAGATATGAATGTTCTTTTAGGGGCTGTAGTATTTGCTGGCGCCGGTGGGATGTTAAATCTTTGTGTATCTCTTTGGTACAGAGATAAACAATTTGGAATGGGTAAATACATTGGCCGCATTACTAACCCTATTACTGGCAAAGAAGAGGCGGTTCCTGCTACAGGATTTACTTTTGATTTAACAGAAGATAATTTAAAAAAATGGAAGGGATGGATGAATTTTGTACGAGTAGATCAGGGAATGATTTTTTGGTTTCTTGGATTTACTACATTAGTTCTTTTAAGCGTTAACGCCTATGCTGTTTTAACTCCACTTGGTTTAGTACCAGAGGGATTAGACATCGCTGTTGTTCAAGCTCATATTTTTGGAGATCAATTGGGCCCCATTGGATTTAAATTGTTCTTATTTATGACTTTTTTGATGTTGTTTTCAGTAATGTGGACAGTTATCGATGCTCTTACAAGGATAATGAGTGACATTTTATATACTAATTGTTGTGCTGGGCCATATAAAGAATATTTAACTTGGTTAAGTGGAATATCAGAGAGTAAATTTTATTATTATATTATTACTGCCGTTGTATTAATCGGATCGACACTATTACCAATGCAACAACCACTTGCTTTATTAATTATATCTGCTGTGCTTGGGGGATTAACTATGGCTATTTACACCCCTTTTCTTATTTATTTAAATAATTATAAATTACCGAAACCGTTGCGTCCTAACTGGGTTACTAATATAGCAATGTCAGCTATATCAATATTTTTTATTTATTTTTCGCTAAAAGTAATTAGTAATTATATATAAATTTATGAATTTTAAAAATAAATTAATATTAATTATTTCATCAATCATCTTTATTTTCGGAGGTTTTGCAGTTTTATTTACTTATTTTCAATCTAGTCAGGTAATGAAAGATGTCATTATAAATAATTTGAATGAAAATGCCTATTTAGCTTCGAGCCAAATAGCTGAGTCAATAAATAGGTCTAAAATATTAGCTAATATAGTTGCTAGACAAATAGAAAATGAATACGGATCGGATGTAAATAATTTTATTTCTGAAAAAGATAATATTTTAAAATTGCTTGAAACTAATAATTTTAATAATAATTATTCTGCAATTTATATAATGAATCTTGAAGGGGATACAATAATTTCTACAGACCCCGCTTTTATAGGAGAAAATTATTCATTCCGTCCATATTTTAGCGAAGCTATTTTAGGTAAATCATATTTATATATGGCAGTAGGAGTAACTAGTAAAAAGCCCGGTTATTATTTTTCGGAGCCCATAAAAGATAAAGATGGATTTGTTAAAGGAGTTCTTGCAATGAAAGCCCGCCCAGAAATAATTAATAAATTTGCTATCACTCCCAGATATAAAGATTCTGTCTCGATGTTTACAGATAAAGATGGAATAATTTTATATTCCAGTAATGTCGATTTAATATTTAGAACACTTTCTGAATTGTCTAGGGTAGACGTTTCTCGTTTGAAAGCAGAAAAAAGATTTGAAGGAATTATTTTTGATCCTTTGAAATATAGTCAGGCCGCTAAAATAATTAGATATTACGAAGGCGTCGAATCATATGAATTTAATAATCCAATAAATAATAAAGATGAGATAATTACCGTATCTAAAGTTAGTGATGCTGATTATTATTTGATATATAAAAATGATTCTGACACTGTATTTTTCCAGGCCGATTATTTATCGGGGATTATGGCTTTAATGGTATTATTAAGCGCAATTTTAGCTAATTTAATTATTATATTTAACATTAATTTTTTTATTTTAGATCCATTAGATGATTTAAACGAGGGGATAGATATAATAAATAATGGTGATCTTAATTATAGATTCATTGAAAATAAACAAAGCGGACTTAATAATTTTGTTAATAAAATTAATCATTTATTAGATTCTTTGCAAATTAATATTAATGATATTAAAAAAAGAGAAGATCTTAAAACAAAAGAAGTCGATAGATTTAATAAATTTATGGCTGGCAGAGAATTAAAGATGATAGAATTAAAAAAAGAACTTGATTCACTTACAAAAGTAGAAAATAAGAATAATAAAAATGAAAATTAAAACAAAAATATTTTTATCTTATTTTATAAGCGGATTGGTTTTAACTATTTTAGGTGCTTATGTTTTGTATTTAGTTTCTGCTAATTCCTTAAAAGAAAGTTTTTCGAATGTTTTATATGAAATTTCTGAATCTAGGTCTTTACAAGTTAAATCAATATTAAACTCTAAATCTGTAAGAGCAGTTGATTTTTCTTCAGATGGATTTATCAAAAATAGCCTTGTATCCTTCAACAGCGGTATAAATATATCTAATGATTTAGATAGACATTTATTTATAAATAAATTACCAGTA
>Ga0210057_1001125_pt1 | contig 41435 bp, 53 predicted proteins | sample CryGeyCG2114_010_2_FD_183968 | JGI IMG/M metagenome (GOLD analysis project Ga0210057, IMG submission 183968) | Groundwater microbial communities from aquifer - Crystal Geyser CG10_big_fil_rev_8/21/14_0.10 (SPAdes) (version 2) | ecosystem: Environmental > Aquatic > Deep subsurface > Groundwater ... | reverse complement strand
CGAAAAGAGAAGTGAATGGCGGGAGAGTGCATGAAAGCTTTGAGATAATGAAAAAAGAGTTGAGAATGTTTTTGAGGTACAAGGAATTTAAGCAAGATATGGTCAAATACTTACGTCCTTAGCTATAATTAGCAAATTTAAACCTTTCTAAAAATCAGCACCTTTAAAAAGACTTTACTTTTATCAATATTATGGAATATCAAGAAGGAGACATTATATTATGTAAAGTAAAAGACATCGCAAAAACTGCTGTTTTTGTTGAAACTCTTGACGGAATAAAAGGAAGTATTGTTTTAAGTGAAATAGCTCCAGGGAGAATTAGGAACATAAGAGATTATGTTGTTCCAAACAAAATAATCGTCTGCAAAATACTCCATATCAGAGACAACCACTTATTTCTAAGCTTAAGAAGAGTTAAGCACAACGAACAAAAAGATGTAATGGATGCTTACAAAAAAGAAAAAAGCATAGAAAATATAATAAAAACAATTGTTGGCGAAAAAGCAAAAGAAGTGACAGATAAAATAGGGGAAAAATACTCATTAGAGGAATTTTTCGAAGAGGCAAGAGAGAATGAAAAATTACTAGATGAATACTTCACAAAAGAAGAATCAGAGAAAATAATAAAAGTTTTGGCAAAGAAAAAAGGAAAGGAAAAAATAATAAAAAAAGAATTTTCATTTTCAACAAAAGAATCAAATGGAATTAAAATAATAAAAGAAACTCTTGGAAAATACGAAGGTATAAAATATCTGGGAAATTCAAAGTTTGTAATAATTAGAAAATCTGCTGACCCCAAAAAAACAGACATGGAAATAAGGGAAATTCTTGAAGAAATTGAAAAACAAGCCCATAAATTAAAATGCGAATTTGCATTTAAAGGAAAATAAAATGAATTTCAAAGCAAAAAAATGTCTAAAATGTAGTCAATATACTCTTGAAGATAAATGTCCAAAATGTAATTCAGAAACAAAAACTGCCGGAGAAAAATTTCGAGAAAGATTTATTAAAACAGTGTCTTCTGCTTCTCAAGAATAGCCTCGCCATAAACCCCATCATAACCAGGGTTTATCTTTATCTTATCTTTTCTATTTTTCAAAATTAAATCTACAAATTTTCCATCAACATCTCCCTCAATAAGCTTTTCTTTTGAAACTTTAATTAAAATATCAAGTTCATTTTCAAATTTTTCAATTAAAGAATTATAGATTGTCCAATTGCCTTTTGAAGAAATCCCTTTGCCAGTATACAAAACAATTAACTCATGCAAAGGCAATAAACGATAAAAATCTTTTCCGTGAATTGGTCTAAAACCTTTTTCTTTTTCTGCAATTTCTTCAACCCTATACTCAACACCAATAGTCATTTTCCCTTCGCATTTTGGACAAATTCCATTAAGCTCTTTCGTCTTAGTCGGCGAACAAGAAAAATTACATAACCTATGCCCATCCCAATGATATCTCCCATATTCTGGAGGAGTTTCAATAGTTGCTTTGATTCCATCACCAGTTCGTATTGCATTAATAATATTTTCATAAGACAATTCTTCTATATCAAAAATAGTTGCCTCTCTTCCTAATCTCCAAGGCCAAAAACTATGCGCATCAGAAAAACTTACAACATTTTTTTCTTTCGCAATTTCACTAAACCTCCAAAGCATAGAGGGGTCTGCACTCATCCCCGACTCAATTGCATAAATCTTATCATAATATTCTCCAAATGCTTCCTTCAAAGAATCAAAACCGCTCCTGCTTCCAAAAATCCCAAACCAAGGAGTCATGCAATGCGCAGGAATAATTTCAATCATATCATTTATATTTTTCAAATCACGAGTAATTTCCTTACAAGACAATCCAAAAATCGGCCTGCCATCATAATCTAATCTTCCCTTACTCCCAAGATATTCAGTTATCTTATCTGTTGTTTCTCTATTCGGAGAAAAAATCAGCAAGTGAACAGCTCGACGTTTTTCATTTTCAGAATACATCAAAGAAATTTCTGTCTGCCACAAAAAAGCAATCTCCTTATTTTTCGTCCATAAAATTCCTTTATCATCTTCTTTCAAAAATTTATCAATTTCCTTCCTATGTTCTGGATGTTGAAAATCTCCTGTTCCAATTAAATTAAGCCCCTTAATCTTCCCCCACTTTTCCAAATTCAAAATACTCAAATCCTTAGACGTAGCACGAGCATGCTTAGAATGAACTTGTAAATCAGCAATTACTTCAACCATTTAAAATATCTATTCACCTCGACAAAATTAAAATTGAGAAGTATAAATAACTTTATGTAATTTACTTCAAATCAACATCTTTCAATCCATCAGTAGCTACCATAAAAACAGTTTCACCATCAGGCAAATTCGGAGAGTCAATTAACTTTGCAACTCTTGTATCTTTTTTTCCTCTACGCAAGTAAATTCTATATGTTGAAGCATGTCCAACAATATTTCCACCAATCGCCGTAGTCGGGTCTCCAAACATCATCGCAGGATTAGACATAACCTGATTTGTAACAAGAATTGCAACATTTCTCTGTTCAGCGAGTTTCATCAAATCATGCAAATATCTATTCAATCTCTGTTGCCTGTCTGCCAACTGCCCTCTTCCAGAATACTCTGCCCGAAAATGTGCTGTCAATGAATCAACTATCAAAAGTTTTATCGGTTCCCCATTCTTAATCATCTCTGCAATTTTTTCAATTAACAAAATCTGATGGTCTGAATTAAAAGCCCTTGCAACAAGAATATTTTTCAAAACTTTTTCAGGATTTGCTCCAATTCCTTCTGCAAACTGCTTAATTCTCTCTGGCCTAAAAGTCCCCTCTGTATCAATATAAACTGCTTTACCATTTGCTCCCCCTTTATCCAGAGGCAACTGAACATGGACTGCCAAAGATAGAGCCAATTGAGTTTTCCCGCTTCCAAAAGCCCCAAAAAATTCTGTAATTGATTTGCTCTCAACACCCTTTCCCCCTAAAAGATTATCAATATTTTTACTTCCAGTTGTTATATAATGGACATCTTTTCTTTTTTGCTCATATTCAGAACCATCCATAAATCCTAAATTAAGCATATTCCTCGCAGCCTGAATTGCTTTTCTACAAGTTGCCTCTCCAATTCCCGTAACTTCAGAAAGCATTGGAGGAGACATTGTCGCAACACCCATTAAATCATAAACTCCTGCCGCTTCAAGTTTTGCAATTGCTGCAGGTCCAATTCCAGGAATATCTGAAAGTCCAACTTCTTTTTCTTTATCTTCAACTTTCTCTTTAACTTTAGTTTTATTCGTTTCTTTTTCAGCCATTTCCTCTTCCTCTTTTTTAGTTTCTTTAACCATTTTATTCAATTTTTCAAAATATTATCTATAAATTACCAAAATTAACTTTCTTTATAAATATTATTTCAATAAATAACCCTGTATCAAATCAACTGGATTTTAACTCATTAACGAGTGAATCTAAATTAATTTTTTCAACACGACTGACAATCATTTCGTCATTATTAAAATAAGTATTTCTCCGAATATTTCCCTCAATAAAAAATTCTTCTCCCAAAAAAATATCTCTTTTCTTAGCCCACTCTTCCAAATCTTTATCTTCAATTCCTGCCTGCTTAATTTGATCGCTGAAGAAAACTGCCCTTATACTTTCAGTTCCATCATCAATAACTCCACTAATCAAAGCTCGCTTGGAAGGTGTAACAGCCCCGTGAGCCGGACATTCATTATCCATCACTTTTTTCTTGCATTCAGGACAAACCTCAAAAAATTTCGGCTCAAAAACCTGAACAATAAATCCCCTAACTTTAGCATTTTGCCCTGTCTTTAAATCAATAACTTCTTTTTCATGGGTAGTAATTTCAGTTTTCACATTTTCAAAAGTCTCTGTACTTAATTTAATATCCCCAAAACTTCCCAAATGTAATTCATCATTTCTAACAGTTGCATTAGAAATCTCAACAACATCTCCTTCTTTTATTTTCCCATCTTCAAACAAAGCAATATGATTTGTATCCCATAAAACTGTTCTAATATTTCCCGTATCATCTGCAAGAGTCATCGCCAAAACTTTGCTCTCAACACCTTTTTTTGTAGTAAAACTTCTTATCGGCGCCATACTGATAATCTTGCCACTAATCCCTGCTTTTTTCATTCCAGACATCAACTCTGAAACTTTCATTTTCTCTTTTTCAAAAGAAATTCCAAGCTCTGAAGCAACAATCTGCGCACTTCCTTCCTTGCTTATCAAACCAGAAAGCTTAGCACACTTTGCCTCAACTTTCCTATCTACCTCTTCAAAACTAAGATTAGCTGCTTTTGCAATTTTTTCTATTAATTGTTTATAATCTTGCATTTTCCCTCTTTAAACTTTGTAACGAATTTTATTTAACTCTGAAATACTAAACTAAAAGTTACAATAATAAATCTCACAATCCAGACTTTTTAAGTATTATGATTAAAGAGCATATAAACTTAAAAATATACAATCCAAATAAAAATATGGTAAGAAATGTTAAAAGCAATAATGAAGAAAAAATAGAAAATAAAAACGAAGTAATAAATTTGGAAATAACAACTCTTTATTCAGGAAGATATAATGTCTTAACAATTTCTCAAGAAAAATACCATAAAAACGAAATAAAAAACAGAAATGAAATAGAATATTGGTTAAAAGAATTAAAAAAAGAAAACCCTAGCTACATTGATTTTAAATTTATAAGCCCTTTAACTAAAAAAAATCACATGGATCAATTTATCAATAAGTTAGAGAGAAAAATAATAGATTACAACGAATCAAAAATGCAAGAATATCAAGAATCAGGCATAAAACAATAAATAAAATTCTGTCCATTTCCCCTCGCCAAATTTTTATCTCCAATATCTCACATCAAGTATTCCTTACCATTAACATTTTAGGGATGGGGTGGCAGGCGGGTTTTTTCTAACATCAAGTTTTCCAACATCAAATCTTCTTCCCTTCATTTACCATTTGGGGCGGTGGCCGGGGCTTGGGATGGCAACACACCTCCCCTTCAATATCGCCCATCAAATTCCGCTCGCCAAAAATCCAAAAATCTAAACTTTTAAAAACCTCTTTCAATATCTCTTTTTACAATAATAAAATATAACCTAAGTTCCACTTAGGCATTTCTAGGAGATGTCGTAAGAAGAACCTAGGTTCTTTTTACAAATGGCAGACGCAGCAGTTAAAATAAAATTAATGCCAAATTCGCCCGACGCGAATTTGGATGAAATAGAAACAAAAGCAAAAGAACTAATTGAGTCAGAAGAAGTATCTGGAAGAATGGCAAAATTTGAAAGAGAACCAATTGCCTTCGGACTTAACGCAATCATAATAACTTTTGCCTGGAAAGAAGACGCCGAGCGCGAAGAATTAGAGGACAAATTATCAAAAATAGAAAACGTCTCATCAGCAGAAATTATTGATTTTAGACGAATGGGTTTTTAGAAAAGATTTTAAAGAACTTCTCCATAATAAAAATATGAAAAAAGAGATAATAGCCCTGCTAATAATTTTATTATTTCCGTTAATAATGGCGCAAGAAGTGACTGATACAACCGGCCCAAATGTAAATAACCCTTCAATAGATTTCAACCAAAATTTAGAGAACATAAATAATTTTTTCTCAGACACCCAAATAGAAATTCCAGAAAGCTTGCAAGGTTTTTCACAAGTCCTTTTTGGAATAAAAGAACCAATCTCCTTACAACTATTAATAATTTTAGCAGGAATTTGGTTATTATCTTTTATGTTTGTCTACCAAGGTATTGCACTAATGCCAATATTTGAATCGGTAGATTTTGAAATATTTAACTTAAACCCGTCGGCAATAATTGTAGCAGCGATTATAACTTCAATTGCTTCAGTAAGCGGAATAATAAAAAAAGCAGCAGAAGTATTCCTCACTTTAGCTACAAACATTAAAATAATCGGAGAATATGCAATAATCACAACAATTATCGCAGTATTAATCACCATATTAATTATCTATGGCATATCAAAATTATTTTCTGTATTAAAAAAAGAAAAAGAACTTGCTGAAGCTGAAGATGAAGGATTAGATATTGCAAAACTTTCATTAAAGGCAAAAATAGCTAATAAAGATTTCATGAAAGGGGCAGGAATATAAAAACAAAAAATTATGTTTTTCTAGAAGCTCCCTTAACTAATCTATTCAAAAGATTTCTATTATGTTTTTCTTTTTCTTTCGCCAAATTTTCTCTATTTTGGGAAAAATAAGTTTCAATTATTTTAGAAAGATAAATAAAAAATATAAACCCAACAAAGACTACTACCCAAAATATAACTCTCACCCACCACAAACTATGTGAAGAAACAATGGCAATAATTAAATCAGCAAGAAATGAAAATAAATAAACCTGAGCAAGAAGAATAGAGATAATTATTCCAATAAAAATACCAGAAACAGAAGGCAAATCAAACTGCCCCTTAAGTCCCACCCTAATTAAATTAGCTAACAAAGCCCACAAAATAATTACAAGCCAAAGAGAAACAGAAACAAGCTCATAATTTTTATTGAACAAAATAACAAAAACAAAATTAATTTTATTCAAAAAATCATCCATTGCCAAAACTGCAGGATTTTCAGTTAAAATCTTAGTCCACTCTCGCTCTAAATAACTAAGAGCAACATTCTGTGCTTCATCTTGGCTCGAAGGAATCTGCTCAGCATATTTGTTTGTTCCAAGCGGATCCTCAGGATTAAAATCTCTAAGCTGCGCCGATGCCAAAGACGACGATAAAATTAAAGATAAAGCAAAAACACTGCTAATTAAAAAAACAAAAATTAAAAATAAAACTCCGGATGTAAACTCTTTTTTCATTTTAAAAACAAGATATAGAAGTTTTTAAGGTTTAAGAAAATTAAAAGTCTGGCATTTTCCCAGTAATATCTTTGTACTCACTTTTTAATTCATCTATCTGATCCTCTATATTCTTCCTGAGTTTTGTGGAACCTTTTCCAGAAGTCCTTGCTAATTTGTCATTAAGTTCAGTTATCTTAGCTTCTATTGTAATCAACCTCGCATTATAATCCATACCCATTGACTTAGCAAGAGCATATTTATATTTCTGTCCAGAAAAATACCTCCTTATTATGGATTCGAAGAAAAGCATTAGAATACCTAAAACCAAAAAAGTTCCATAAATCCAAGCAAAAGAATTTTCTCCAACATTAAAGAATATTAGGTAAGTCATAAATATAACATAAAATAACCATAGAGCTTTTTGAGCCAAAGGATATTTAATCTTCATAGAAACAAAAAACATTGCTAAAAAGGGGACTGCGACTAAAATAGTTGCAACAAATGCACTTGAGGGTGCAGTTAAAGAAATCCACATATCTGAAGGCATAAATCTAACACCAATAATTGCTACAATTATTCCAACGGCAAAATTAATTAAATTTCCATTATTTCCACTTCCAAAAATATTAACAGAATCTAAAGTTCCAACAATAATTATTGAAACAAGAATAAACGTCAATACAACCAAGAAGTTAATATCTTGAGAATGATTCAATCCAAGTAAAACATTAAAAAGAGGATAAGCAACATCCATAACTGTACTTGAAACAGCATCAATAGATTCTGTTATTGCATTAGAGAGATTCTCAGATTGTTGATAATTAACAAAAGTAAGAAGCCCCACAATAACAATAAACAAAACTAAAATTCCAAGAATAATTTGATTAAACCCTACTTGTCCCCTCTTATCACCCTTTTTCATAACTTATCTTATAAAAAGAAGTTTATAAACTTTTTTAAACTCCACTAACATATATTTATTATCATGGGAAAAAAGAGATTTATTGTTTTAACACTTTCGCTATTACTTTTACCATTAGTATCAGCTCAAAACCTCTTCGGAAGCTACATTGATTTAGAACAAGGAGTTAATGATTTAATTAATCAAGGAATAAAATTTTCTACACCTTTTTTTGAAAACATCATAGGAGAATATAGCACAAGCCAATTTTTCTTCAGCAAAATTTTACTTCTCATTTTACTAGTAATTGTAATAAAAAATATTTTAGATAAAACTCCTCTCGGAGAAGACAATAAAAAAGTTAGTTTTTTGATAGCAATAATTGTTTCGGTACTTGCAATAAGATTCATTAATGAAAACAGTTTATTCGAAGCTGCATTTATCCAATATGGGGTTTTAGGAATTGCAATAACAACAATAATTCCAATGGTAATTTTCTTTTATTTTATTCACAACACAAAGGTTGGAACTTTCGGAAGAAAAATGTTTTGGGGAATATACGCAATAACTTTATTTTTCATATGGCGTCTAAAATCTAGCGAAATTCCTGACGTTGCAAACTGGATTTATGGAGCAACATTTATAGTAGCAATCGCTTTCATAGCATTTGATAAGAGCATACATTCTTATCTTGGAATCTCAGAATTCTTAAAACACGAAAAAAGAACCAATAAACACATAGTTAGAAAATTATTGAAAGACCTAGATGACTTAAAAGAACATGAAAGAACTGGAAGAATAAGTCCAAGCGATTATCAAAGAGAAAGAAAAGAAATTATAAAGCAAATAAAAGAATTGCAAAAAGAATAAAATGATTTACCTAACTTCAGAAATACTTGTTCAAATTTTAATATTTATTTTAGTCTTTGCCGTAACTTTTCAAATTTTCCTGAAATTCCTTAAAGAAAAAACAAGTTCGGCAATTATCAGTTTAATCGTTTCAACATTGGCAACAATCTCTTTAACATATTATCAAATTAATTTTGTTGCTCAAAATTATTCACTCTTTGGAATGGTTGCCTTAATTTCAATTCCTTTTCTTATTGTCTTCTTTTTTCTTTATTCTTTAAACATCAATAGTTTGCCAAGAAGAATGCTTTTTGTAACTTATGGAATAATTGCAATTATTATACTTCAAAAAAATCAATTTGTAGATTTAACATTAAAAAATACAATAACCATTTTAATAATAGTCGCAATTGGCTTAATAATTATTTTAGATAAATGGATTAAAGAAAAAATAGAAACCAAAAAGAATTTTAGAGGAAGAGTTTAATCTACATTTCTAAACAACTTCCAAAACCACTCTAACCTCTCCTATACCCTACAACATCTTTACCCTGATAAATTGGTAAATCAACATTCTTCCCTTTCCTATCTCGAGAAGAACCAGAAGCACGAATCAAAAAAACCCCTATAACTAAAATAACAAATCCTCCTATCATAAAATATAAATCATTGATAGAAGAAATAAAAGGCAGGACATCATCAAAATAAGCATTAGTCGGCTTAATGCCTAAAGTAAGCACACCAATTCCTAAAAGAGAAACAACATAACCTAAAATTCTATTCATTTTCACCTCAATAAAAATAATTAAAATATCTATATAAATCTTTTTGTATATATATCACAAAAATTAAATAACCTCTAAAACATATTATTTTATGGCAAAGTTAACTAAAGAACAATTAAAGAAAGTAAAAGAAGAATTATTAAAACAATTAGAATCCTGGCCAGAATCACAAAAAGAACAAGCCAAACAACAGATAAATTCTTTAAACGACACAGAACTTGAAGAATTCCTAAAAAAAAATAATTTAATAAGAGAAACAGAAAATTCGGAAAAATCAAATAAAAATAGTTCAGAAATAACAGAAATAAAAAATCCAAATACCGGAAATCAAACCTCTCCATTCCGATTAATAATTGAGGGAAAAATACCTAGCTACAAAATAGGAGAAAATAAAGAAGCCATTGCTGTTCTGGAAATAAATCCAATTTCAAAGGGGCATACACTAATTCTTGCTAAAAAATCTGTAAAAGCAGAAAAACTTTCAACAGAAATTTATTCTCTAGCAAAAGAAATTGAAGAAAAATTGCAAAAAACATTTTCTCCAAAAAAAGTTGAAATTAGCGCAGGAGATTTATTTGAAGAGGGAATTATACAAGTTGTTCCAATTTACAATAATGAAACCGTTAATTCTCCTCGGCAAAAAGCCTCGGATGAAGAATTAAAAAACCTGCAAAACAGACTATTAAATATAATAAAAGAAAAAAAAGTAGTGGAAAAAATACCTGCTAAAAAACCGCCAAAAGAAGTTCCATTAAAAGATTTGCCAAAGGCTCCAAGAAGAATTCCTTAAACTAATTTAGTTGATAAATATTCTTTTACTAATTTTTTCTTTTCACTAGAAATGCGAAATAAAAATTTTTTAACCATTTTTTCTGAAATAGTAAAAATATAATTTAATTTGACAACACTTTCCTTAACAGCACCATCTTTTTTAGAAAGTTTTATTCCTTGCATTTTGGGATTACTAGTTATTCCTGCAACAACAATATTTCCATAATCTTCAAAAAGAACTAATGCCGGACGAATCTTAATTTCAAAAGTATCTGGAAATTGAATCTCTGTAAGAACAACATCTCCAAAATTATGCATTTTCCCAAGCCTCGTCAAAATCATTTTTCCAAAGTTCTTCCATTTTTGGTTGCTGAATCTTATGCAAAAATTCATCATACTGATTCTTTTCCTTGAGTTTAATAAAAAAAGTTGCCATTTTCATTAACAAATCACTATAAGTTTGTCGAGGATTATCTTTAGCTAATTTAAGTAACTCTATAACTTTCTTATCAAGAATTATTGTTGATTGTTTCATATATAGTTAACTATGTATCAACTATATAAATATTTCTCTTTAACTAAAACAAATTCCAAAGTCCCCAGTTAGAACCAAAAAAATATTTTATATAAATCAAGCCTCCGAATGCAATTAAAAATGAAGGAGTAAAAGGAATTCCGTCTTTAATCAAAACATCATTTTTACAATGCTTCTGAATAAGTTTAATTTCCCTTTCGCTAAGCCCTTCCCAAGAAGGTTTTATTTTCCTTCCACCAACATTAATTTCCTTAGCAAGCCAATCTCCAACCGAAAGCCTACCAGGAGATTTTCTTATAATCATACACGATTGTTCAACAGATTTTACATAAACATATAAAATAGGAAAGATGAAAACAAGTCCTCCAAACACTAACAAAAGAAAATCCTGAAAAATAATAGACACCAAAGAGAACAAAATCAAAAAAGAAACCCCGATTAAAAAATAAATTTTATTTTTCTTAGCCCTATCAATAAAATCTTTTGCAAATTTCTTTCTATGAATAAAGCTCAAAGTTCCACTGTAAATTAAACTATAGAAAACTCCTGCAACCAAGAGCAAAATCAAGAACACAAATCCAATAAGCAAACTTTCATACCAATCAACAGAAAAAGGAATTATCGCCCCCAAAGACATCAAAAGTTTTGCATCGCCCCCTGCAAAAAACCGAGCATAATAAAAAATATTCGCAATTACAAAAAATATCCCAAAACCAATTAAACCATATAAAATAAACCTATAATCATTTGAAAATATGCTATAAAAAAATCTCGCAGAAAGCGCAAATGCAATCAAAGAAAAGTTAAGCCAGTTTGGAACCTCTCGATTTTTAAAATCAGAAACTATTGCTCCGATTATCCAAACAACTGCTAAAAAAATCAAAAAGTCAACAATATCCATTTGTTGTAGAAGTTAAAAACATTTATTAATCTTCCTAACCTGAAAAAATAATGGAAAAAGACGAGGTGAAAAAATATCTTTTTTGGGCAATGATTTTCGGAATAATTGCCATTTCATATTTATTACTTAAAGACTTCCTCGTCTCAATACTCTCTGCATTTGTTCTCGCCTATGCTCTAAAACCACTAAACGACAAAATTAGCAAAAAAGTTCCAAAAAAAATTGCAGCATTCATAACAGTTGCAACATCAATTATAGTAATTCTTGGAATAATAACTCTTGTCCTAACGTCATTAGCAAATCAAATAATAAATATAGCGAAAGAAAACAACACAGCGCAATTACTTTCCTTATTTACAGACACGAAATATTATGATATTATCGCAAACAACGTAAACTTAATAATCACAAAACTCGGAGAATTCGCATTTAGTCTGCTTTCTTCAACACTAAGTCAAGTTCCTTCCCTTGCTCTCAATCTCTTAATCGTCTTTTTCACAACATATTATTTGCTTATCGAATGGGAACAAATAAGAGAAAGAATAATCAAAATAATTCCTTTTGAAAATAAAAGAAAAATGGTTGAAAAAATAGAAAAAACAACTCACGAAATTCTTTTAGGAACATTATTCATAGCAGTACTTGAAACTATAATTGCAATAATTGGCTTCTGGTTGCTTGGGATAAAATTCTACCTTGTCCTTGGATTTTTAATGGGCATTCTTGCAATTATACCTGCATTAGGTCCTTCAATTGTCTGGGTACCTTTAGCAATATTCCTACTACTAACTAAAAGCTACCCTACAGCAATAGGAGTAATTATCCTCGGTTTAATCATAGGTTTAGGAATAGACTACTGGCTTAGGATAAGAATACTTGGAAGGCGAACAGAAATGCACCCCCTAATAATGTTATTTGGACTTCTCGGAGGAATCAAACTCTTCGGCATAATGGGATTTGTAATCGGCCCGTTAATACTTAGCATACTAGTTACAATAATTGAAAATATGCCTTCCTCACAAGAAAAAGAAAGCAAAGAGAAAAAGAAATAAATTAATTAAATTAAAATTATCAACATCAAGTTTTCCCCCATTTTGCATTTGGGGCGGTGGCTGGGGCTTGGGATGGCAACTATTATTCAATAAAAATAAATAAAAAGTCCAACATCAAGTTTTCTCCAGCCAATCTCCAACATTTAATATCCCTATAATAATCTAACGCCAAATATTCCTAACATTTACATTTTGGGGAGGCAGCATTGGAATTTCCCAAATCACTTCTCTTTCTTAGAATTATTACTCATCTTTCCTTTAGTTCTATTAACTCCGCCTTTCTTATATCCTCGCCGAGCTTTGCTACGTTTATCATTCTTATTCTTTCGCCTTTCCGGAAAACCATATTCGCTTGCCATAATAATTATAATAAGAATAAAGAATTTTTAAATATTTTGGGATTAGAGAAAAGAGGAAAGTTATTGAGGAACTTGTCCACAACAATAAGGTAAAGGATGATTAATCTCAAATTTATCCTCAATAATATCTTTTATATCTATTTGTCCATTATTTTGATTACATGCTTTCGTAGACCAAACTCCTCCTAAACTCTCACAAGTAGTTCCTTCAATCTTCGGACAATCTAAATTATTAACTGCGGTCTCCTTAAAATTTTTTCCAGATCTTATTTGGTTACAAAATTCTATTTCTGAATTAGTCGCACAAATAGGAGGCGATGAAACAACTTCATCAATAGATTCTCTAAAATTTGAATCTCCTGTATAAGCACAATTAACATATATTTTACCTTTACCTTCCACATTAGCTAGAGAAAAGTCACAATAAGAAGCTTGATCATTCCCAAATTGTTTACAAAATTCTGCTTTTTTAGGAAGATCATTAGGAATAAAACCAAATAAGGCTCCAATATCTCCAAAAAAACCCATAAGAGTAAGTACTACTAAACCAAGTAGAACCGCAAGAATCAGTACAGCAACTATTGTTTCAAAACTCATCTGTGCCCCCTTCTTTCCTTTCACCATCTTAACAAACATAAGCTAAAACTCTTTATAAATATTTCTAACACTTCAAACAAACAAAATTAATAATATTCAACAACAAAAACTTTCTTATACAGCTTGCTCGCCCCAACTAAACTCGTCTCCCCATAATAATTAGAAATATCCTCCTCGATAAATGAATCAAAACTTACACTAACTTTTTTCACGCCATATTCTTGAATATTAAACTCAACATTATCTGGATTAATTTCTTCAATTAAATTACTAAAATCAGGAAAAACATCAACATAAATCTGTCCTTGTTCTTCAGAGCTATAAGATTCGAAATTATAATAACTCATTAGTTCCTTACTTTTCTTAATAAATTCCTCCTCGCTATTTGACTCTTTCAAAGCATAATAAAAAATATTTTCTAAAGCAACATCTATCTGTTTTTCTCTAAAATAAAGTTTATCCAAACTGGCCCCATAATATTCTTCATCTTGACTACTTTTTTGTGTAACAAAATAAAAAAGAGCAATACCGAGCACAAGCACTACAAAAAACACAAATAAAGTTATTGCTAACGACTGTCCTCTTTTTCCAATTCCAAAACCTATAAATTTTTTATTTAACATCCTTTATCATTCTCCTTATTTTGATAAAAAACAATCATAACTAATTCTCCGTTTTCAGATGAAATAAAAAAACGAGAAATCAAATCTTGAGTTCCACTTGTACACGCACCAAATTTATATCTTTTTCCTGCAGTAGCATCTTCCGTATAACCTTCACCTAAAATATTTTTACCAATAATTATAGATTTTTCAGAAGTCCTTGCATAAAAATAAGGTTCTTCCAAAGAGTTATCCTCGGAAAATTTAAGCCAAGCATCTTTAAAATTCATATAACTTATTAATTGTTCTTCATTTGCATTAATTAAATTGCCTTCAATTCCCTTAGACTTTTCCGCCCAATCAGAAACAACTTCCCTATTTTCAGATAAAAATTTTTGAATAATTTTTGCATTCTCTAAATTGCTTTCAGGCAATGAATTTTCTCCATCATCTCCTCCGCCAGAAATTTCTCCCAAAATACTTCCGATAATTCCTCCATCTTGCCCGGCAATACTTATAACAGCGCCAATAAAAAAAGCAAGAACAAAAAAGATTATTATTGTTCCCACAAACCAAGTCAAGGTATCTGCCTGTCCCTTTTTCCCCTCGATAAAATTTATTTTCATTTTCTTAATCATTTAATTTTTTATTCTTCCTCCCTTGCTATTTACTCCTGCTAAAATTTCAATGCTTTCAGATAAACCTAATTTTCCCCTATCAACAACAAATTCACTTCTTGAACATTTTGGAAAATTCCTCCCCAAAGTTTTTTCTCCAACTAAACAATCATTTTCCAAAGCATAATTCCCAAATCTTATTTCATTAAGAACTTTTGATTCTCCATCACTAGAATCTAAAAGAGAAAGTTTCAAAAAATAATTTCCATTTTCAAAAATAGTTTGATTAATATTACATTCAGAAAAAAAATCAAAACTCTCAAACGCTCCATCGTAATCACCATAACAACTCAAAACCAACTTTCCAATATTTTGCGCTTCAATTCCCCTGACATCTGGCCCTTGCGAATAAAAAATATTCGTCGCCAAAACAACTCCCGCAATAACTAAAATTAAACAAACAAACCACCAAATAGTCATAAGTTTTCCTCCTTTCCCCATATTAAAAAATAATTTTCTACCCATCTTCAACTCCCCCTTTCTCCTCGGCAAAATAAAGATTCAAATAAACTCTTTCTTTTCCTTTTTCATCTATCTCCTTGCTTATTGCATCTTCAATTGCAAAATTCCTGAAATAAGGATAATAATAACCAGCAAAACCAGAAACCTGCACATTAACATTATTATCTCTAATCACCACAAATTTTTCTGTCTTAAAATCATTTTTCTCAGCCCGCCTATAAAGTTCGCTAACATCAAATTTCGCAGAACTTCCAACACTTGCCTGATTAATTACTAAAGCAATTTCCTTAGCCATCTTTTCTTCAACAATAAAATCAAGTTGACTCGCACCCCTAACAAATAAAATCAGCATAAAAAAAACAGCAAGGGTAAAAAATATAAAAATCAATTCTTCCCAACCAAACAGCGAACCCTTTTTCTGTTTTATCATTTTAAGCATTTTAATTTTTATCCACAAAATTTCACTAAGGCAAACTTTCAATAACTCCGCAATGTTTTAAAATTGTTTTAGGATTATAATCTAAAGTCCTAACAGCAGAACACCCGTCTCTTGACTCGCTTGAAGTATCAAACTCTCCGCAATATCCTGCAGTCACTGCCTTATTATAAGTTATAGAACCTGTTTGAGCAATTGCAAAAACTCCAAGAACCACTAAGCCCGGCACACTAGTAACTGCCTTAAAGGCAAGTCTCGGAGCCAAATAAGCACCACCTGCCAAAACCCCTGCATCTTTTAAGAAAGTTCCACTAAAACTTGGAGAACTAATCTGTGAAAAAACAACAGCAGTTTCTTTTTTAAGTTCATTAGAATCTATTACATGAACTAAATCTTCAATAGTTCCGTCTTCTTCTCTAATTTCAACATTTTCCCCTCTTTCATTCTCTCCAATTGTTTGAACTTTAATTTCTCCAGCAGTCAAAACATCCAAACCAGAATAACCCTCTCCAAGCATAATATCAAAATAACTCTTCTCACTTCCTGGCGCAGCATGTGTTAACATGTAATTTTCTAAACCCATATTAAGAAAATTAACTTCATCTAAACTTGCTTCGTCAATCGCAATTCTTGAACAAATAACGCATGACGGATAAACCTCTCCAAAACCTAAATAAGTTCCTGTCCCCTCGCTATACAAACTAACCTTTCCTTCTCCCATCATGCTCCAACAATTTAAAATTTCTTCTGCATAAACTTTCTGAATTTCGTTAAGCCCTTTTTCAGAATTACTAACTCTTACAGTTGTAATATAATTTTCCTCATTCTTAAATTCCTCACACTCTCCTTTTCCTAAAATTTTACCAGTAAGACAAATTTTCTGCGTCGGGCATTTCAAAGGAACATAACCCTTGGCAATAGAAGGCAATGTAGCCCGATAAATTACCGACTGATGACAAACCTCTCTATTAACTTCTCCTGTCCACGCCAACTGATAATAAAAAAACAAGAGTATTGCAAGTCCCATAAGAACCAAAATAACTCCGACAATAAAACTCGTCGAAACTTCCCCCCGCACATTTTTCCATTTTTCACTTCGGTTATTATTACTACCAATTAATTTCTTATTCTTATCAATTACTTTTCTTTCAATTTTCTTAACCATAAAATCCTCTTTTTAACTTAAGCAAAATAAGAATTAAGTATTAATAAAACTAGTGATTAAAATAATTTTATGCTATCAAAAAATTATCCTATTAATCGAATCTCCACTTCAAATATTCCTAAAAACCTTTATCAACATCAAATATTCCCATCATTTTACATTTTGGGGAATGGGGCGAGTTTCTTTCCAACACCAAGTTTTCCTCTCCAACTTCCAACATCAAATTTTCTTAACATTAACATTTTGGGGATGGGGTGGCGGGCGGGTTTTTTCCAAACTTCAATCTTCAAATAAAACTAACCAACAAAACTCTTAAAAACAAAATATAAACCAGCAAATAAAACAATAGTCAAAATTATCAAGAGAATTGCTTTAGCAACAAATTTCACATCCATTAAGGAATCCTCTCTTCAATTGTATTTACGCCTGTGCCGATTAGAACTCCGCCATTTAAACTAGGTTCTTCTATTTCCTGATTTGTAATTAAAACTTTATCTGCATTATTTTCAGAAGTATAATAAAATTTTACCGTTTGTTTATTTTTCATGAGATCATTAATTGAAATTGTATTGTAAGTAAAAAATTCATCACCAAACAAAACAGGAGTTTGAGAAATAGATTTTTTAGATAATTGTTTGCAAAACCCTTGTTCTTCACAAATATCTTTTGTATCTGAAAGAAAATGCTTAATATTATATAAAGATTTTAGATTTGATAAAGAAGTAATTCCTCCGCCAGTTTCATCTCTCTTAAAAATGCTTCCCGAATCTATTTCTGTATCAAAAAAAACAAGATAATTTTTTTCCTGCGGACACATGCAAACACAATTATCTCCTTTGCAATTGCTCGGCTTAAATTCTGTTCCATCTTCCAAAGTTATCGGCCACGCAACAAGCGACCAACCCTTTGGCGAAAGCAAAACATATTCTTCAAAATTATTTTCAGCATCCATATTTTCAATAGTATTTGTAATAACATCCAAATGCTCTTTCGCCTGATTATTTGCAGTCTTTTGCATCGTCAAACTAAAAAGCGCAAACCCCAACCCAAATAAAACAATCAAGCCCAACACAGCCATAATTATCTTCGCACCTTCTTCTAACAAAAAATCTCCTCGTTTATCCATTAGCTACTACCTCCAAAGATCTTAACAATTCTATCTTTATCGTCAATAATCAAATTTGTCATCAAAAAAATATCTTCAGCCTTATATCCTTTAGCATCATTAATATACTCTAAATTTTTATCAATAGAAAATCCGCCCTTAAAATGCAAATCTTGAAGCTTTTCACCCGAAGACGAAGAATAAAGGGAGTAATAATCTTTCCTTAACAAAATTCTTCCATCTCTCCCAACAAATCCAATTAGTTCAGAAGATGTCCAAACTTGAATACCTAAAACTTTTTTAGGAATTTCAATATAAATTTCGGCATAAGCTTTTTCAATTTTAGAACCCCGAACAATTTTAAGATAAATGTCTCCATGTTCTAAAGAACTAAAATCAAAATAAGAACTTAAAAAATCATCATTCAAATCAACAATATTTCCATTAAAACTTCTTATAATATTCTTATCAATTGAAATATCTTGAAACCCATATCCTTCAGGCCATTCATTAATTCTCACCGTCTTTCCACTTTCTTCAGATTTACAAAATAACCCGCTCTTAACTGTAGCACCTTCAAACTCTTCTGCATAAAATGCAATTTGCTCTGGAGAATACAAACTATCTCCTACAAAATATTCTTTCCAAAGTGCTAATTGAAATTCAGAATTTAAATCAAAAACCCCCTCGTCAAATTTAACAATACCATTATTCAAACTTCCAAATTTTATGTTAATCGGTCTATAACTTTTCCCGACGATATTTCCAAAATAAATATTATTATTATAAACGTAAAATGGAGAATAAATATTATTCCTATCATTAACATAAATAATCTGATTTAAAGAATTCCCAACAGCTTCAGGACTTCCTAACCTTCCAACAACACCATTCGGACAACTTTCAGAAACAACTTCTCCATCACTGCCAACATCTGTTATTTCTTTTCCATCTTGCTGAGAATAATCAGGAATAACACGTATCCATCCTGCAATAGTAGAATAAAAACCAACAATTAATCCTATAATAAGGATAAGCACAACAACACCAATAATAATTTTTACAGTTTTTTCCATCGGCATTGCCGTTCCTTTTTTATTCATTTTTTTAAACCCCTTCATCTTCTCAAAAGAAAAATACTTTTAATATAATCAAGAATGCCAACACCCTTATTTTTAATTAAAATATACATCCCGCCAACAACAACTAAAACCAAAACCGCAACACCTATCCAAACAATATAACTAACATCCACGTCCCCCTTTCGCGAAAAAAACCACCTCTTTTTTCCCATATTCAAAAAAGCAAATTATAATTAATAAAACCTTCTATGAAACTATCCTCCAAGCCCGCTAAGAGAAAATCCTGCAAGAAGCGAAAGGACTAGAATTGAAAAAAGCGAAACAACTGAATAAAGAATGATTCCAATCTTCAAATATTTTCCAGTATCGCTCATTCTCAAAAGCCTATCTGAACCTGCATCAATCGTAACTAAAACATTCACAAGAATAAAAGTAATTTCAATTAAATAAATTCCAACAGCAATTTGCAAGAAATAAGGTGGAACAATATTTACAATATTAAAAATATTTAAAAAAGTTCCAACATCAAATCCAAGCCCTCCGCCCCCAGTTGCCTCAAGATTATTAAATATCTCTCCAAGTTTGTTTAAAATGAATGCAATCATCGCTGCCAAGCCAACAACAATTCCTGCAAGCAACGGAGATAAAAACCCCATATTGCTTTTCATATCACTAATAACTTCTGCAAGCAAATCTCTCAATCTCGCCTGAACTTTATGAATATTTTTAATATATTGTGAAATGCTCATCAAACTTTCTGCAGCAACTTTCAAACCTTTCTTACTGCTTTCCAAAACTATTCTCATACTCGTGCTTATCAAATTTGAGGGATATCTTGTAATTGCCCCTCGCTGACTATTAAAAATCGCTTGTTCCAAAGACATTCCTGACTGACGAAGATTAAGATTAACAATCCTAAAAAAATCCTCTGTCCTCTGTCCTCTTGTAATCTCTGCAACTTTTCCAAAAGCAATTTCAGGAGGAATCCCATCACCAAGACGATTACCCAACTGAAACAAAGAATTAGTAAACTCATTCTCAAGTCTAACAGTATTCTCTCTTTCTTTAATCAAATTTTTTGTCTTCATCTTAAATGCAATTGAAAAAAACAAAGCAACACTCAAAGGAACAAAAATTCCAAGAATTAAAGCTCCAAGTCCAAAAGGCCCAACAACTCCACTACCAAGGTCCGCAGAACTTACTACAGCCACCCCACTAGAAACAACCTTGTAATCAAAAAAATTCAAATTTCTCAAAATTTCAATTCCAAAAATTCCTAAATTAATATCAGGACTTAAAGAAAAAGTTTCCAAAAACCATTTCCACCTAAACAGAAGAGGAATCAAACCCAAAATTAAAAACGGCAGAGAAGTAATTCCTGCAATAAAATAAGGTTTCTTAGATTTGTATTCATCATAGTAAGGATTAAACTCTAAATTATCATCCTGCCCATAACCTCCGGGCCTTTTCATTATAATATTAGTCGTCATATACAAAACAAAAAAAGGTACAATTAAATTAAACAAGATAAAAGTATGATACCATTTGAAAACCCCTCCAAGCAAAGCACTTGCCAATGGAAGCAAAGCCAAAGCAAGAGTCGGAAGAACAACACCGAGCATATAAATATTAGTCAAAGGACTTCTAACATCTCGCGAAAAAGCAAGCATTTTCTCATAAACCCCGTCAAGAATAACTTGTAATGCTTTTTCCAAAGTCTGCACCCTTCTTGATTCAGATGACTCATATAAACTACTTTCAATCAAATGAAAAGATTCCACAAATTCCATCGCATCACTTTCCCATCGCCTAAGATAAGAATCTAAACTCTCTTTAACACTAGAAAATTTTCCTGTCTCAACATCCCAAATAACTTTCCTCATATCGAGAGCAAGAGGAGGACGCAAATGATTAGAAGCAAAAGCAACAGCTCTTTCCAAATTAGAAGTATGTTTCATATAAACCACGACATAAAGAATACAAGAAACCATTTCACTACTTGCTTTTAATCTCCAAGAATTAGCCAACCTTGCAGGAGTTGAATAAGCATAATAAAAAACAAAAAAACCAAAAACCAAAATCAAAAAAAGAAATAACATCCACTTTGAAAAATCAAGGTTATCTAACTGAATTAGATATGCAATAACAAATAAAAAAATTCCGCTGAAAAAAACTGCAAGCATAGAAAAAAGGGCAAAAACTGCAACATGACTCGGAGTGATGTCTAAATGAGCAGTTTCCAAATAACCTCCAAATTTTTTTGAATCTTTAGCAGAAAGTTTTATCTTAAAAAAACTTCCAAAAGTTTTAGCATAATTTTCATATCTTGAAAGAGCAGGCATCATGTCTTTTTTAAAAGTAAGATAATCCTTGCTTGCATCTTGAGTTTTATACTCTGTATCAATTTGCTTGGAAATCTTGCCACCATACTTTTTCAAAATATCATCAACACCCATACTTCACCTCGCAAAAAATAAGAATTAAGGATTAATAAAACTAGTGATTATTTTTATATTCTATAAATAAAAATTACAAATCAAAAAGTTTCAATAACTTCTTCCATTTTTTTCTTCCATCTCGGAAAAACTTCACCACTTTCAGGAATCCCTCTCTCCAAAGTAACTTCATCAGAAATTTTATGGAAATAAATATTCGATAAACCAACAAATTCAGCCTCTAAAAGTTCAGGACGTTTATATTTTTCAGAAAAGTTAACAACCTCTTGTTTAACTTTCCCCCTAAGCAAAATGTTATCATAAACAGCATCCCAATTTCCTGCCCAACCCTTAACGCCTGCAGCAATGTCTTTCACAATTTCAGAATTACCATTAATCAAATCATCACTCGCTTCAAGTTCATCTTTCTCAACATTATATTTTAACAAATCAACAAAACCTTTTTCTTCTAAAGGATCTTTTGTCCAGTGTTTTCTAACTTCTGAAATTCCCATAACCCTTCTTTGCGAATGCAAACCGTCAGGAGTTTTAACAGGGTTAGCAACAACAATAATGTCTGTCGCCTTAAAACTAGTAACAGGAACATTCAAATCATTTACAACTCTATCAAAAACCGCATAAGGAGAAGCACCATGAATTGTTCCAGCAACAACATTTGCCAAAGCTCCAACTCTCATAGCTTCGTAAAGTGCCTTAGCTTCTCCGCTTCTAATTTCACCGACAATTAAAGAACTATCACCCAGTCTCAAACTTGTTCTAATTCCTTCTTCTGCAGAAGTTTCATTAGAAGTTTCAACAAGCGAAGAACGAACCTTCATACTTAAAATATCATAACCAATCCCCCTAAAATAATCGCTCGGCAACTCAAGAGTATCCTCAACAAGAATAATTCTATAAATTGGTTTTATCTCTAACATCAGACTTCCAAGCAAAGAAGTTTTTCCAGAACTTCTCGTTCCTGCAACAATAAGTGTCCTACTTCCATCAATCAAAAAACTAAGCAAACCTGCTGCAAAGGAATTAAGCATTTTATTTTTAATAAAAAGAGGCAAAGTCCAAGGATAATCTCTATGTCGCCTTATCGCATAGGAAATCCCATTTGGAGATAAAGGACGCTGAACAACTGCAATTCTCGCCCTCACCCCATCAAGAGAAAGATCTGTATCTAAAACAGGGTTAGCTTCATCTAACGGCCTTCCAGAAATCATTCTAAACTTCGCAGCCCACGACTCTCCATCTTCCTGACTTAAAATAAGATTTGTTTCACACTCATCATATTTTCCATGTCTCAAAAAAACAGGATTCCTGCTTATCGGCGCATTAAGAACAATATCTTGAATATTTTTATCAAAAAGCAAAACCTCCATAAGTCCAAAACCAACAGTATGCCTAACAAGAATATTCGCAAGTTTATTCAAATCCCCGTAAGAAATACCCATTTTCTTAGTTTCCGCAAGTTCTCCAAGCAAATCTCTCGCCACATTAAAAAAAACCTGTCTCGTCCTCTGTGGGTCTGTAAACTCCTCTGCTTTCGGCTGATGTTCTATTAAAACATTTCTTGCCAAATTCAAAAGCATTTGCATATCTTCATTAAGAAAATATTCTGGAGGCATTATATGATAAAAGTATTTTAGTTCAGTAGGCCTCTTTAAAACAGTAACTGTGCTCTTATCCAAATCCTTCCCAATCTCATACTGGTCGACAATTTCAGAATCAGAAGGTATATGAGAAACAAGACGGGCAAAGGCAAAATTAGGAACAATATCTGGATAAAGGATTTTTTCATAATTTTTCCTACTGCCCATTGAATAAGAATCTTTTAGTTCCTGAACAATTTTTGTCTTCTCAAACATTTCCAAAATTTTCTCTAAAAGCCCAGTATAAACAACATCCTTATTTTCTCTAGAATTTTCTTCAAGAAAATTTGTCCTCAATTTATTGTAAGCCATCAAAGGATCTTGTTTTATTAGTTGCATAAAATATTGCATAAATTCATACCTCGAAGCAGCTTCATCAGACCTCGAAGAAAGTTTCTCAACCGACAAAACTTTTTCTTGTTTCATAAGATAAGTAAACAATCCTGCAATTTCCAAGAGATAATTAACTTTTTTAGAAGAATAATTATAATTTCTTTGCTGAACCAAAACAATTCTTGAAACATTTGCTGATTCGCCGAGCAAATCCATTGTCCTCGCCATAACCGAAGGTGATGAAGCAATTGAGGGAATTTCCGGAGCTCCAAGATAGTTCACATAAGCAACATTTTCTCCCCCTTCTCTTCTTATTTCATAAGAATAAATCTTAGCCTTTTTTTCAAAAATCATTTTATTCAAATACGATAAAAAAACTAAATTAAAATAGTTTTCTATACATCCTTCAAATATAAAAAGAAGGTCAAAAAGCAAAAGCCACAACAATTTTAAACCCCTTTGAACTTATTAATAGATAAAAAGATGGCGTTACAACAAAACAACTTCCAACCAGACATATCTTATGAAATAGTTCTAAAAATAAAAGATATTGAAGAAAGCAATAAACTTATGAAAGAAAGGATTATGTTAATCGGGCAAAACCTAATTGAAACCCACGAAAAAAATAGGGAAGAAATAACTAATTTAAAAAAATCAATTTATAATCTTGAAACAGATATGAAAAGAATAAAAAACATCATAGAATCTCTTTCAGAAGAAATAGCAAAATCTGCAAGAAAAGAAGAACTCGCAATCTTATCTAAACAGTATAAAATGTTCGAGCCATTAAAATATGCAAGAATAGAAGATATTGAAAAAATAGTTGAAAATAAATTAAAAAAAGATGCTAAGAATCCAAAAGAAAAAAACAATTCAAAAGAGGAAACCTCTAATGAAAAACCAAGAAATTTTTGGAGGGATAAGTTATAATGGATGTTATTTCGTCAGTTAAACAACTAAGAAGTTCTGGAAAATCAGATGTGCAAATAATTGATACACTGAGAGAACAAGGAATAACTCCTCGGGAAATAAATGATGCTCTCTCTCGTTCAAGAATAAAAGAAGCAGTTGGAGAAGGTCAAGAAAATTATGGCAATTCTCAAAATACAAATTACAATATGCAAACAACTCAAGAAATCCCCCAACCAATGGGAAGTCAAGAAAACATGCAACCATCACTTATGAATCAAGAAAATTATGAGAATCAAGAATACCCTACACCATATCCAGGAAGCTACAACAATACTCAATATTCTCAATCAGACCCATATGCTCAAAACTACCAAAATGATTGGCAATCGCCACCCATGCAATATCCTGGAAATTATCCTGCACAAGAAAACAAAAACCAGCAAGAAATGCCAATGCCAGAATCCTATGGACAATATAGTGATCAAGATTATGTCAACCAAGGATACCCTCAACAATACAATGCAATAAATAATGAAATGGTTGTGGAAATTGCATCACAAATAATGGATAATAAAATTGGACAAGTTACAAAAACACTTAACTCTCTAAATGAAATGAAAACACTTCTCGACGCAAAAGTTTCGAAAATAGATGAAAGAGTTGCAAGAATGGAATCAATCATGGATGCTCTTCAGACTTCTCTACTTAGAAAAACAAATGAACATGAACAAAATATTTCAGACATAAAATCAGAACTGCAAGGAATGCAAACAGGATTCAGCAAAGTTCTAAATCCTTTAACAGATAAAATCAGAGAAATAGATGAAATAAAAAAGAATTACAAAAGAAAATAAATAAAAAATTTCTAATATTTCGCTCTTAAGAAAATTTACTTCTTAACAACACTCTTTGTTAAAACAACTGATGCAATAATTGCAACTATTAAAAGTAAAGCTCCTCCAAAAAAACTTTCTGAAAAAACAAAATCTCCAAGTCTGCTTGTAATCTCTCCTTGACTCATTCCAGTAAATTCAGCAAGACCTTTTGTAAAAAGTGGATTAAAAACATAAATCGCAGAAACTAAAAATACAAGCATCAAAATTGCCAAAACAACCCATGTAACCCAGGGTTTCATAATTTTATCAACTTCTTTTTGCGAAAAACCAATTATTACCATAAACAAAAAAAGGCATACAACTAAAGTGACAAACCAAGGAATAATTAAACTAACATAATTTACTGCCGGAAGAAAACTAACAAAAACAATTCCAAAAACAAAACTAACAATAATATTAACTAAAGGGCTTTCGCTTAAAATCTTTGTCTTTGTTAAAATTGCATACATAACTGTAAGAACAAAAAGAAAACCAAATATTGGAACATAATAAGCCAGCCAAGAAAAATCTATTGCCATCTCTTAATTTTTTCTAAATTTATTTATTAATTTATTTTTCATTTTACTTATGTGTGCTTGGCCATGTTTGATAAAAAAATGGAGGCGTCGAGGGACTTCTTTTATCTCCACCTGATGAAACAATTATGGCAATAAATACGAGAATAATTATGCCCGAAACAATGGCAGAAAGATTGTCATACCACCAACTCCCGTACCACCAAGAATAATCTGTAAAACTTTGTAAAATTACTGTCACAGCAATAACTGTCGCAATTCCAAAAAACACTAAACTTGCCCCAGAATGTTTAAATTCCTCGGGAACAAACAAGCCTCCAAGGATAATTAATGTTAAAAGTATTGCAAGCCCAACACCCAGTTTAGGGAATATAATTTGGAAAAAATTTGGAACTAAATCAAACTGTAAGGCCATGAATGCAACGGCCACTGCAATAATTGCATAAACTCCTCTGTTCTGTCCTTTATCTCCACCCATAATATTAACTTTATACAAAATTGCATAAACAAGTGCAAAAATTAAAAGAAACGGCAGAGCGTAATAAAAAATATCCATGTCAGCCCATTGCTGCAATATTGCTCCGAGAGGTTGTGCCATAACTAAAAAAGATAAATATTATTTAAATACCTTTCTAATCAATAATTAATTCTACAAATCCAAAGACATTAAATTAAAAATCCACTAACCCTAAAATTTTCCTCAATAAATTAAATTTATTCAGAACTCTTCTTTCCTTTTCCAGAATTAAGAACAACAACAAAAACTCCGATAATAATCGCAAATAGTAAAATATTTCCCCAAATTGGTCCTGAACCATAGTCTATAAAAAGCCAACTATAAACTCTATTCCATTGTCCTGTAACGACGATAACAGTTACAATAACAAATAAGGCGGCTAAAACAGTTAAACCAATTTGAACATTTTTATTAATCTCCAATCCCTTATCATTGGTGCTAGCAACAAATCCATAAAGAATTAAGAATACTAAAATCACAGTAGCACTAACTGCAAGAAAAGGCATAAGATTGACAATGACTTCCCGAGCCCATGGAAAAGCAATACTTATTAGTGCCATAGATAAAGAAATAACTGAATTTATCTGGTGCTTATCTTCTCCAAGAATTTTGCTCTTTTCAAGTATCGCAAATAGTAAAACAAACACAAATAAGAAAGGATAAATTATATAAACCGCCAAGTCACTTGATAAAATTGTTTCTAAAACCATTCATTAAATTACAAAGGTTCCTCTAAAACCTCTGACACCTCTTCATCTTGAGCAGGCATTGCAACTTGATTAATAATAAAAACATCTCCAACAGATTTAACATAATTATGAGGAATTATTACGCCTCGAGCCCCATTAAAATTTTTAATAGCTAAAGAAGAAAGTCTTATTTTCCAACTATCAACTTTATTATTATGTAAATTTGCTTCTTCAATTTCTCCAAAAAAGTTTCCTTGATCTGTATAAACCTTTCTTCCAACCACTTCACTAATCTTTTTTATCTTAAGCATAGAACATATCAAGATTTTTTATTTATATACTTTTCTATTGCATAATAGTTCTTTTCAAATAAAACAAAAGAATTTATAAAAAAGGGTAACTACCTAAATAAATGAAAAAAGAGTATATTTCAATAATTCTTGCAATGATAATTTTCTCATTTGCTGTCGCCTTCAAAGCAATTTTAACAAAACAAGGAATTCCGACTATTGTCCTATTTTCTCTTGCAGCAATAGTTGCCATAACAATAAGTATTTTTAGTAAAAAACTTGCAGCATATTATTTTGAAATAAAAATAGAACACAAAATCTGGCAATGGGAAAGGTATGGATTAAGAAAAAACCAACATCTAGAAAAACAATTGTCTATGGGAATTTTAGCTCCATTCGTAATAGCATTAGTTTCATTTGGAAATTTTATAATTGGAACATTACTAGAATTTGAAGCAGAATCTCTAACCTCGAGAGTAAGTAAAAGGCATGATATTTTTAAATTTACAGAACTAACAGAAATACACCTTGGATTGATTGCAGCTGCCGGAGTTTTCGCAAACCTTCTTTTTGCAGTTATTGCATATATTCTCGGAATCCAAGAATTTGCAAAAATAAGCATCTATTTTGCATTCTGGTCAATAGTCCCTTTTAGTAACTTAGATGGCGCAAAAATATTTTTTGGCAATAGAACACTCTGGGCAATAACATCTACAATCACAATAATATTTTTACTATATGCAATATTCCTTCCATAAAAATGTATGAAAAATTTCTGCAAGGAATTTCTCCAAGAGAATATCAAAAAGAAATACTTGAAAAATGTAAAGAGAAAAACTGTCTAGTCATCTTACCGACAGGTATTGGAAAAACCTTGATTGCTTTAATGCTTTCGATTGAACGTCTAACAAAACACCCGACAGAAAAAATATTATTTCTCGCACCCACAAGACCTCTTGCAGAACAACACTTCAACTATTTCAAAAAACACCTGCCAGAACTTTTCGGAGAAATGGACTTATTCACGGGGAAAGTTTCAGCAGATAAAAGAAAAAAAATTTGGCAAAGAACAGATATAGTTTTTTCAACACCGCAATGTATTGGAAATGATTTGAAAAAAAAATTATATGATTTAAAAGAAGTTTCACTATTAATAGAAGATGAAGTTCACAGATGTGTAAAAAATTATGCGTATACCTATGTCGCAAAAAAATACATAGAGCAATCATTAAATGAAAGAATTCTCGGAATGACTGCCTCTCCGGGGGCAAATAAAGAATCTATAAAAAAAATATGTGAAAACCTTTCTATAGATGCTGTTGAGATAAGGACAAGAGAAAGTGACGACGTGAAAGAATATTTGCAGGAATTAAACATAAAAAAAATAGAAATTCCTTTTCCAGAGAAATTTAAAGAAATAAGGACACTTCTTGAAAAAATTTGGCTGAAAAATATACAAGACTTAAAATCGAGGAACATCCTATTCGGGCCTGCAAATAAAATTTCAGTAATAGAATGTCAAAAAAAAATAATGCGTTCAATTTCTACAGGAAATAAAAATCCAAACTTATTTCATGGAGCATCTGCATGCGCACAGGCAATAAAAATATCTCATGCAATTGAGCTCCTAGAAACCCAAACACTTTCTTCCTTAAACCAATATGTAGATTCAATAATTGAGCAAGGTGAAAAGGGAAAAACAAGAGCAGTAAAAAACTTAATCCTAAATCCAAATTTTACATTATCCGTCCAACTAATTAAAAAATTAGTTGATGAAAAAAAAGAACATCCGAAACTTATTGAACTAAAATCACTCATAGAAGAACGAATAACCAATGATGAAAAAACAAAAATAATTATTTTTTGTCAATTTAGGGATAGTATAACAAAGATATGCAAAGAGCTCAACACAATTAAAAAAGTTAATGCAAAGGTTTTTGTGGGGCAAACAAAAAAAGGTGAAACCGGACTTTCGCAAAAAGAACAAAAAGAGGTCATAGAACAATTCAAAAATAAAGAATTTAATGTTTTATGTGCTACTTCAATTGGAGAAGAAGGTTTAGATATTCCTGAAGTGAGTGCAGTAATTTTTTATGAACCTGTTCCTTCTGCAATAAGAAAAATTCAAAGAGCTGGAAGGACTGCAAGATTAATGCCAGGCGAATTAATTATGTTAATAACAAAAGGCACAAGAGACGAAATATACTACTGGTCAGCAATTAGGAAGGAAAAAAGTATGCACAAAGCAATAAAAGAAATTAAAACAGATTTGCATGAAGGCAAAATATCTAAAAACGACCAAACAAAATTATTTTAATAATTAAAAAATGGAAATTAAAAAATGGAAATTAAAAAATATTTAGACAATCTTAAAATAGAATACAACTGTTATTCCCACCCTCCAGTTTTTTCATGTGAAGAATCTGAAAAACTCTCAGTCGTGAAAAACGGAATGCATGCAAAATCTCTACTTCTAAAATCAAAAAAGTTAGAACATTATTTCTTAATAATTTTATCTTGTAACGAGAAATTAAACATAAAAAATCTTGAGAAGATAATTGGAGAAAGATTAAGGTTCGCTTCTGCAGATGAACTCAAAAAAAACTTAAACCTTCTTCCAGGTTCAGTTTCCCCTTTTGGAATAATCAATGAACCAGAAAAATCAAAAGGAAAAGTACAAGTTTATTTTGAAGAAAAAGTTTGGACTTCGCCAATACTAAATTTTCATCCAAATAAAAACACAGAAACAATAGAAATATCAAATGAAGAATTTAAAAAATATCTAAATTCTCTAAAAAATAAAGTTAAAGTTTTCAAAAATTAAAAATGGCTTTTTTTGAAATATTTTCTAATAAAAAAATAATTGAAGAAAAACCAAAAATAATAGTCGACATTAGGGAAAAAAATTCTTTAGTTGTTAGTGAATTAATGCGGGAAAAATTTGAAATAGATTTTCAAACACTAAAAGTTGGCGACTATATTGTGAAAAACACAATTGTTGAAAGAAAAACAGTTCAAGATTTTGTTAGCTCAATGATAAATAAAAGATTAATTCAACAGCTAAATGATTTAAAACCCTTGACAAACAAATTGCTTCTCATAGAAGGAATTGAAGAATATGACTTATATCATGAAGAATCTAAAGTTCATGAAAATGCAATTAGAGGATTCTTACTTTCAATTTTACTCAACTATCAAATTCCAATTATCTACACTAAAAATTCTTCTGACACTGCAAAATTTTTAAAAGTCCTTTGGAAAAAACAGGAAAAAGATAAGGAACTTGGAATAAATGCAAAAAGAAAGTCTAGAGATGTTGACGAACAAATGCAATTTATCCTAGAAGGTTTTCCAGGGATTGGTCCAAAAAATGCAAAAAAACTTTTAAGAGAATTCAAAACTCTAAAAAATATTTTAAATCAGCCAATAGAAAATCTTGAGAAAATAATCGGTAAAAAAGCAGAAATTTTCAAAATCGTAAATAAAAATTATTCTTTAGAGGATGAAGAAAAATAATCAATCACTCCCGAATTAATAAAATAATCTACATCAACGAATTGATAACCTCTATCTCCAGAATTAACTTCAAAACTATTAAGTTGTGAAGGTCTTTGAGGAAAAGCTAAATAATTAAACTCCAATTCTCCATTTAAACCAGGATTTTTTGTCTTTCTTTTTTTAACTTCATTACTAGCATAAAAAGAAACCTTTCTTCTAAGATTTTCCAAAAAAGACATCTCTCTATCTCCACACAAAATCAAGCCTTGATATTTAACATCTTGATCTCCAGATTCAATCACTTGATCAACATCTCTAAAAAAATCTAAAACAAGTTTTGAACAAAATTCTTCAATAGTAGAATTTTTACTGAATCCATAATTTCTTTCAACCGCCATTAAAATAATAAACAGATTTTTTCATTTAAAAAATAATCCTACTTCCAAAAAATGATAACATTTTATCAGAAAGAATTATAAATAACACCGACTTTTTTAGCTATATTCTATCACTTGCAAAATTCTTTCAAAACCAATGCTCCAAGTTTTTTAGTCATATTTTCAACATCTTTACTTAATTTAAAACCACACAATGAAACCATTAAAAGATTTCTAACTAATGAAAACCTTTTAGAAAAATAAATAATTTCTCTGCTCGAAAATCCTGCCGGAAATATTTCAGAAACTCCAGGGGCAAATGCTGGATCAATAACAGAAAAATCAATAATTAAACCGCACTTATAATTTGGAATATTTGCAAATTCCATAACAACATCACAAACACTTTCTAAATCCTCAACATTCCTCATTTCATAATATTTAATTTTATTAAAATCTAAAAACTGCCTATCTAATAATCTAATTTCTCTTAAACCGACTAAAACCATAGAAGAATAATTAACTCCTAACAAATTCAACCTTTCTAAAAACGGTTTGTCAGCTTTTGAAGAAAAAATCACAAAAATAAATTTTTCCCTAAAAATTGGTGCAAATTTAAAAAAATCTTCAAACTCTCCTGAAAAAATTATTTTGTTATTTAAATTAAAAATTTTATTAAAAATCTCCATTTCCTCTTCACAAACTATTTTATAATTGAAATCTTTAACTCTTCTTAATTCTTCAAAAACTTTTTCTCCATCTCCCAAACTTGAAAAAAACATTTTACCTATTATCTTCAGGAACTAATGCAAAAAAACTCCAATCCTTTAATTTTGCCAGTGTTTTTACATCTTCAACTTTAACAGCTCGAATTTTATCTATAAATTTTTCTATGTCTTTTACATCCCCTTTTATTTCAGCCCTTAAAAGTTCATAAAGAACAGAAAAAGAATCTTCTTGTGAGATAAAATAGTTTCCAAGAACTTGCTCTTTAACACTTTCCAATTCCACTTCCTCCAATTCTTCACTAACTTTTTCAAATTCTTCCAATATTAATTTTTTAACAATTTCAACATTTTCCGATGTCGTTCCAACATAAACTCCATTATATGCAAATTTCCCCTCATTATCGCTAAATCCCTTTACAGCATAAGCTAAATTTCTTTTCTCCCTGATTTCGGAAAACAATCTTGAAGACATTCCACCTGCAAGTAATGCATTTAATATAATAGATTCATATTCTTTTCCAAGAGGAACATGATGTGCTAAAACTAAGTTCGCCTGATCAATACCTTTCCTTTTTTCAATCTCCTCTCCATTAGATTCAACAACCTCTGGATAATAAATTTTATCTCCTTTTTTTTCAAAATTTTTCTCTGCAAACTCGCAAATTTTATCGAAGTCTGCTTCGCCACTAACACACAAAATCATATTTTCAGGAACATAAACTCTTTCAAAAAATTCTTTTAATCTATCTCTTGAATTTGATTTCATTGATTCCTCTGTTCCAATTATAGATAAAGAAAAATCTCCCTTATACAACAAAGCTTTTATTTTATCAAATACATGCATCCTCGGATTATCTCTATACATTTTCATCTCTTCAAAAATAACCTGTCTCTCTTTTTCAACTTCTGAAGAATCAAATAAAGGATTTTTCACCATATCACTTAAAACATCTAAAGCAACATCAATATGTCTCGCAGGCATCTTACACCAAAATGCAGTTGCCTGTTCAGAAGTAAAACCATTTAATTCTCCGCCATTTCTTTCAATTTCCATAGAAATATCTCTTGAGCTCCTTTTAGTCGTGCCCTTATATAACATATGTTCAATAAAATGTGCAATACCTTTATGCTCTATTTTTTCATTAAGCCCTCCAAACCTTACAGCAAATGCAACTGCAACCACTCCATTTTTCCTTTCCTTAAAAACAACAGTCATACCATTTTCCAAAACTTTTCGCTTTATCATAAAAAAAGTAAGAATGGTTTCTTTAAAAGATTAATGGTGAAAATAAAACCAAAATAAATTAATCTCAACTCCTAAAAACCAAATACCTCTCACCACCAACCCCGAAATCATCTATAAATTCAAAGTTTTCTCTGATAAAATCAATTAACCAAGTTCTCTGAGCAAAAAATTTCTTTCGCCTAATCCAGCTTTCTGTCGCAAAACTAACAACAATTTTTTCAGCGCCACATTTTTTTAACTCAAGCAAAAGTTTCTTGGTATAATTCCTCTCAAAACTTTCCAAAGCATCAATAACTTTAAACAAAAAAATAATTTTAGGTTTCTTTATTTTTTTTGCAAGTTTAATTATTTCCCCTAAATTAAATAAACTGTCATGAAATGCCTTCCCCTTAATTTTTTCTTCTTCAAAAAATTTATTTGTTAATTCTACAAATTGTCCAACAGCTTCAACACAATTATAACATACTTTATACCCTAACTTTTCAAAAAAAGGATAACTAAATCCATTAACTCCCGCACCCAAATCAATAACATTTATCTCTTTTTTCTTATCAAAGTTTTTTAACAAACGCCCATAAATTTCAATATAATAATCCAATCTCTCTTTAGTTGACAAATGTTTTTTCAAAACTTCTTCATAGCTCCAGCCCTTCCACAATAAAAGTTTTTTCCCACCAAAACCTGAATAAATTCTCCTTAGCAAGTCTCGTACTTTTTTTATCCTTTCTTCATCAACCAAATTTTTTCCTTCAAATAAATCCCATGCTCTCTCAATATCTCGACGAGGAATCTGGGAAAATTCTTTTTTCATAGTAATTTTTTCAAAAATTTCTTCATCCATAAAGAATTTAAAAAACAAATCCTTAAAAAACTTATGCCAATCAACGCACACCCAGATTATCTTGCTGCAGAAAAAAAATACCTAGAATGTCAAACAGATGCTGAAAGGATTCTCGCTCTAGAAGACATGATAAGAAAAGCGCCAGGACACAAAGGTGCAGAAAATTTAAGAGCTCAACTAAAAACCCGTCTAAAAAAATTAAAAGAAAAAATCTTAACAAGAAAATCAAAAAAATCTGGAAAACCTGGAATAAAAAAAGAAGATAGACAAATAGCCCTAGTAGGATATTCCAATGTTGGAAAATCAAGTATACTAACAAAACTAACAAACTCAAATGCAAAAATTTCAGAAGTTGCTTTTACAACAAATGAACCAGAAGTCGGAATGATGAGCTACCAAGGAGTTCAAATACAAGTAATTGAAATTCCCTCGATTGACAGTGACAATTTCGATTATGGTCTTGCAAATAGTGCTGACATAATAATCTTCATAATAACAAACATAGAACAAATTTCAAAAATAGAAGAAAAATTAAAAAAATCAGTTGGTAAAAAAATTATCTTAATGAACAAAAGTGATTTAATGACTGAAAATGAAAAAAGAAAGATTACTGCTACTTTAAAATCCAAATACCCTAAATATTCTCCAGTTGTTTTCTCAATAAATTCAAAAGAAAATATTGAAGAATTAAAAGAAAAAATTTTAGAAAATTTTGAAATAGTTAGAATTTACTTAAAAGAACCGGGCAAACCTGTAACTGATAAACCTTTGGTGGTTCCTCCAAAAACTACTCTAAAAGGAGTAGCTGAAAAAATAAAAAACGGTTTGTCTAATCGAGTTAAAGAAGTAAGGATAACTGGACCCTCTAGCAAATTCCCAAACCAAAAAGTAGGTTTATCGCATATAGTTAAAGACAAAGACATTGTAGAATTTAAAACAAACTAAATTTATTCAATTATTTTATTAAATTTCTTATCTGCCTTTCTTTTTTTCTTTTCCTTAAATTTTAAAGTTTGAGAATGCAAAAACTCTGCAATTGTATCTGAAACATCAACCCCTGTAACCTCTTCTATTGCCGCAATGCCTGGGCTTAAATTAATCTCAATTACCGAAGGAGACTTTGAGTTTAAAATATCCACACCACAAATATCTGCCCCAATAGCTTTAGCAGAACCCACAGCTAATTTTTCTTCATCACTTGAAAGAGTATATTTGTGTCTCTCGCCCCCTAAATGAATATTTGCCCTTAACTCTCCATTCCCCGCTCTTCTTTCATAAGCTGCAACAACTTTGCTACCAACAACTATAGCCCTTATATCTGAAACAGATTTTGTTTTAACAAACTCTTGAATCAAATAAGGTTCTTTAAAATGCTCAAGCAAATCTAAAATTGATTTTCCAGAAGCCAAAGAATCAGCAACCATAACTCCCTTGCCATGTGTCCCTCGTGGAACTTTCATAATTACAGGGTATTTTACTTCTTTTTCTAAGATTTGTTTTGCAAGTTCTGTAGTAGCAGCATAATAAGTAGAAGGAATCGCAATTTTCTGTTTCTGGAGTTCAACCAAAGTTAAAAATTTATCATGCCCCAATGCAAAACCTTCTTTATCTATAGGGTTGTAAACTTTACGACTTAATACTCTTGTTATGGCCCTTTGAAGCAAAGCGTATTTATGACTTCCACGAATATAAAGGCAATCATAATCTTTCAAGGATTTTCCCCCATAAGTTAAATTTATACCTTCAGGAGTCAAATGGACTTCAAAATTTCGGATGTTTAAGGAATCAACTTCTCTAAAGTATTTCTTACATGCCTCTGCAATTGAAAGGCTACTCTTTCCCCCAAGACTAATAATTCCTATTTTCATTTTTTACATTTAGATTATTTTATTTTTTAGATTAAATTTTTGTTGCATCAATCAAAAAGCCTCTTTTCAGAATATTCCTACCTATTAAAACTTTATAGTCCATGTGCTCACGATTAATTATGCTAAATGATGCTTCCATTTCTTGCCCTTTTATACTTACTTTTGCTTTTATAACTTCTCTTTGGCTTTTTCCGCTTGCTGAACGAACATTAACTTTTTTAAAAACCGGCCCAAGCCCCAATTTCTTAGCAAGATCAATATCTATTGAACTCCTATAAGCTCCAGTATCAATTCGTGCTTTAAATTTCTTGCCTTTTATTTCAACATCTTCTACAATCCCAACAGTTATTTTTTTCATATTATATAAAATCAAATTAAGATTAAAAAGGTTTGTAAAAAATTATTTATAAAAATCAGGATAAGCCTCTCTAGCCAATTTCTCTAAAATCTTTTTATTTTTTCTAAAAACAAACAATAAATTATTTACTTCTTTTGCAACTGAAATTTTTATATCTAAAGGATGTAATTTACTTGCAAAAAAATCTTTTTCAATCTCTTCATAACTTGAATATTCTTTATTTCCTCCATACTTCTGAGGCCTTTCAACAATAAATGTTTTATTAGATTCTGATTTTATAGCCATAATAACATACTTCAAAAATCCCATGATTCCATTATCAGAATTTCCCTCAACAAAATCTGCTGACTTAATTTTCTTCAAAACAGTCTCCTCATCATCCATTAAATCTATCTTGCCCTTTTCATCACTTGAACTCATTTTTTTGCCTACAAGCCCGGGAATAAGGGGATTCATAACTTCTATCCTAGATCTGTAATCTAACTTAACCATATTTTTTCTAGCTAAAACCATTATTTTTCTCTGATCAGTACCACCTAATTGTAAATCAACATCCAAATACTGCTCATCCATTGCCTGCATCAAGGGATATAATAATCCCGAAAGTTTAGGATTATCTCCTTGTTTAACCACCTCTGAAGCAGCTTTATTTGCTTCTTTAACTGAAGTAAAACTACTCATTTGCAAAACTTCAAACATATATTCTGGTTTTAACTGAAAATCGCTCCCCTTAACAAACTCTAAGTTTTTTGAGCTAACCCCGATAGATTCTAACATTAATGGAATAACTTTAGAATAATAATTATATCGCTTATCTAATAAATCCCAAGGAGTATTATCTAAAGCAGCATGGATATCTGCTAACAAAATTTTAACTTTAAATCCTGCCTTAAGCAAATCAGATATTTTTATCATTGGTAAAAAATAACCTACATGAGGTTTCCCCGTAGGGGTTGTTCCCCAATAAGCTACAGGAGTTTTCTTTTTAGAAAGCAAACCATTTAATTCTTCTTCACCAATTATCTCTTCAGTATTTCTTTTTATTAATTCAATCTTTTTTTCAACATCCATTAATTAGAACCGAAAAATTTATTTTTATATCTTTCTATAGTTTAATATGAAAAAAATAGTTTTAATAATCTCTTTAATTGGAGTATTTATTTTATTGTTTCTTTCACAAAGCTTAGAACCTAAACACCTAACAGTTCAAGAAATAAAAAAATTGCCTCTGGAATCTAAAGTAAAACTTTCCGGAATAATCTTTTCAATTTCTGGAAATGAAATAAAAAATATATATGTTCAAGATAAAACAGGAGAAATAAAAGCAACTTGCAAATGCAATCTTAAAAATCTCTCTGAAAACAAAAATATAACAATTATTGGAAATTTAGGAATTTATCAAACCGAAAAACAAATCTACATTAAGAAAATAATTAAAAATTAATTTTTTCTCTTAATATAAAAAACTACTCCAATTACTATAGCTATTAAAAGAACTATTGGAACCCAAATCCAAGCATTATTTCTTTTTTCACCTTCATCTTCACCACCAAAATAATCTTTTACCTTATCTACAACATTTCCTGAACTATCCTCTTCAGGCTCCCCAGTTACTTCAAGAGTCTTAATAGTTATATCTGCTTTTGTTCCTGAAAGACTGTTAAGTGTAATCATAACATCTTTTTTCCCATCAGCATCAACATCTACTTCCTTACTTTCGCCTTTGCCAAGTTCAACAGTTATAGGATCTGAGGTTATAATGATTTTAACTCCCAAACTAGTTATTTCAACTAATTCAAAAGAATGCTCTCCAACAATTCCTGAAGATGAAGTAAAAGAAGTTTTTACTTTAGCATTTTTGGAAAATCTTGCTTGATAACCACTTGCCAATTTTTCACTATCGACACTAACTGTACCAGAAATACTTGGTGTAGTTGTTGAACCTGAACCTCCAGAACTGCCTCCAGAACTAGAAACAGCATTAACTGTGTAGACAAAATTAGAAGAAACTGCATTTCCCGCATAATCTGTAACTGAACAAGTTGTTGTATATGGTCCAGAATTGGTTGTTGAAGGATTTGCAGTATTTATTGTTGTTGCAACTCCTGAGGTTACATCACTGGTGCTACATGAACAAGTTAAAGTATCTGATTGTTCAACAGGACTTGGTGTACAAGATAAACTTGCACTAGGTACTGTATTATCAAATCGCACATTCAAAACCAAAGCAGTATTATTAACATTTCCAGCACTATCATTAACCCAAGCAGTAATATTATATTCTCCATCGATAAACCAGCTAGTATTTATTGAAGCATTCCAATAATTCCCTGCAGAATTTGTAGCATAAATAATTGTAGAATTCGCTTGTCCCGTGGAATTTGTGATATTGAAAAATACCGATTGAATAGATGTAAAGGCTCCAGAATCAATAAGGGAAATATTTAATAACAATAATCCGGGATTTGCATTTGAATAATTTCCCTTAACAACCGGACTACTAAAATTTGTATTAAAAACTAAAGGAACCGTGTTATCTATCTTTAATAAATAATTTGGAACAGTTCGACTTATACTTGAAGTACCATTATATAAAGTTACATTCAATGATGTAGAATTTTCATTATTCAATAACCCACTAATATTAATATATCCCCAAGCAGACAATACTGTGCTTGAATTTGATAAAGTTAAATTTCCAGTATTATTGTAACTAGTTGCAGAATTTCCAAAGCTAGAGATATTTCCTATGTTTGTCCAAGCACCTGTAACATTTGCATAAACTGAAATATTTGTAGGTTCAACAATGTCTGTACCATTTAAATAAGAAACATTAATTAATAAATAATTTATTGCAGAATGATTTGTACCATTTAAAGGATGTTGAATATCAACACTAGCAGAACTTAAAGTTATTAAAGAAATAAATAAAACTCCAAGAAAGAAAACTAAAATAAAACTCTTTTCTTTTTTTAAAATATTTTCTATCATCATCTTTTTATATAACCTACAACTTAAGATAATTAAGAAAAAAAGAGTATATAAAGCTTTTCCTAAAAAATTTAAATTAGAAAAATATAAATTATTGAAAAAAGAAAGTTGGTTAAGCAAAATGATTTTAGTAGTTATAATTTTTTTAATTCTTGGAATGCTTGCAGGGACAATAACAGGTTTAATCCCGGGCATTCATTTAAACCTTGTGGGAGCTATTTTAATTTCTTACACTTTTTTAGAAAAATTACCTCCTGAAGTAACAATCGTTTTTATAATTTCTATGTCGATAACCCATACTTTTCTTGATTTCATTCCAAGTATTTTTTTAGGTGCTCCCGACGATGACACTGCTCTTTCAATTCTGCCCGGGCATGATTTATTAAAAAAGGGGAAAGGATATGAAGCAATTTACCTTACGACAATTGGAAGTTTGTTTTCAATCCCTTTAATTATTTTAATGAGTTTAATTTTTCTATTTATTTTAAACAAAACTTCAGGATACATTTCCTTAACAATTCCTTATTTACTTATTTTATCTTCTATATTTCTCATATCTCAAGAAAAATTAAAATTATCTGCGATAATTATTTTTTTATTATCTGGATTTTTAGGATTAGCCTCTTTAAATCTTCCACTAAACCAACCCTTTCTCCCATTGTTATCAGGATTATTTGGTGCTTCCACAATTATAATAAGCATAAAAAATAAAACAAGAATCCCAAAACAAGAAATCAGAAAATTTACTTTTCCAAAATTCAAGAAAATAAAAACACCTTTATTTTTCTCCCTAATAGCTTCATCACTTTGCAGTGTTCTTCCAGGAATTGGAGCAGGACAGGCTGCAGTAATTGGTTCAAGTTTTAAAAAATTATCAAAGAGGCAATTTCTTATCCTCCTCGGAGCAACAAATACAATTGTATTAGGTTTAAGTTTTATTGTTTTCTACACAATTGGAAGGACTAGAACAGGCATGGCATCTTTCCTAAGCCAATCCATAATCTCATTAACCCAAAATCAAATTATTATACTTTTAACAACAATAATTATAATTGGAATCATAAATTTTTACTGGACAATGTTTCTTGGAAAATTAATTTCAAAAAACATGGATAAAATACCTTATAAATTTCTAAATATTTTCATCCTCGGACTTTTAACATTTTTAGTAATTTTTATCTCTGGATTTCTAGGGTTGCTAGTTTTCATAGTCGCAACAGCTGTAGGAATTTTCGGAATTTTGTCGAATGTAAGAAGAATAAATCTTATGGGTGTTTTAGTTATCCCAACAATAATTATTTATTTGATTTAATTAACTTAAGAATATAGGCTAAAGAAATTACAAAGAAGATACTTTCCTTATTATCAAAGTTACTACTGTGCCTATCCCATCTAAAATTGCAAAGGCGCCAAGAACTCTAAAAAATAAATTACTAAAATCAATTTTATCATGAGAAATTACTAAAAACATTAACAAACTTGCTAAAATGAAAATCATGGCTAATGTAAAAAACAAGGAAACATTTACGAAAATTTTTTCATTTTTAGCTAACCACAATAAAGAAGAATGTAATAAACCAAAAAATAAAATTAAAGAAATTAGAAAAACTCTAAAATAAATATCGAATTCAATAACATCCCAAATAGCCAAGAGGGAGAAAAGGTAAAAGACTCCCAAAACAAATAATCCTGGAAGTGAAAAAATTAATAGTCTCTTTTTCTTCACGAGCCAACATAAAATAATTCCAAAAATTAAAGAATAAGTTGTCAAATAAGAACTAAGAACTATTTTGGTTACGAAATCCCAAATTTGCAAAAGTGTAGTAATAAAACTAAATGCTGTCCAAACTAATCCTAAAATCGCAAAACCTTTTATTTTATCTGCATCGTATAACCAAGCAAAAAATAGCCCAAATAAACTATAAACCGTTATAGCAAATACACTAAAAAGAACTTTCCACTCTGTCTGTCCTAAATCTCCAAGCAAAAAAATTACAACACCTGTAAGTGCAGAAAGTATTAAAGAAACTATAGCTAAGGACGTAAGTATTTGACCATATCTTGCTTAAATTCCTTGTACCTCAAAAACATTCTCAACTCTTTTTTCATTATCTCAAAGCTTTCATGCACTCTCCCGCCATTCACTTCTCTTTTCG
>Ga0210057_1001124_pt1 | contig 41448 bp, 35 predicted proteins | sample CryGeyCG2114_010_2_FD_183968 | JGI IMG/M metagenome (GOLD analysis project Ga0210057, IMG submission 183968) | Groundwater microbial communities from aquifer - Crystal Geyser CG10_big_fil_rev_8/21/14_0.10 (SPAdes) (version 2) | ecosystem: Environmental > Aquatic > Deep subsurface > Groundwater ... | reverse complement strand
ACTTTGAAGGAAAAGTTGATTCAAAAGAACTTGAAACTGTGAAAACAGAAATAGAAACTTTGAAAAAATTAATGGAATCTGAGAAGAAAGACGTTGATCAAATAAAGAAAAAAATGGATGAAATAAACAGCAAACTCCAAGCAATGTCAACTGAAATGTATAAGAAAGCAGCAGAACAACAACAAACAGCGAGCGGAGAACAGAACGCTGGGCACAGCAAGCAGGGCGCTGAACACGGATCTGACAAGACTGTCGATGTTGATTCCGAAGAAGTTAAAGATGAAAAGAAGAAGTAAATAACTATTTTTTTTATTTTTTTTATTTTGTAAACATTTAATAATAAAGAGGAGTTACGTGAGATTATGAGTAAAGACTATTACAAAACACTTGGTGTAGAGAAAGGAGCTTCAAAAGAAGAGATAAAAAAAGCATACAAAACTCTAGCTAAGAAATACCATCCTGACATTAATAAAGAAACAGATTCTCAAGAAAAGTTTAAAGAAATAAATGAAGCAGCATCAATTCTAGGTGATGATCAAAAAAGAAAAGCGTACGATCAATATGGAGAAGATGCATTTAAACAAGGAGGCTTCGACAGAGGTTTCTCAGGATACTCAGATTTCTCAGGATTTGGATCAGGAACTGATTTTGATTTTGATGATGTTTTTGAAATGTTCTTTGGGGGAAATCCAAGAAGAAGAACAAGAAATAAAGGTTCTGATTTAAGATTTGATTTAGAATTAAAATTAGAAGAAGCAGCTTTTGGAACAGAAAAAGAAATACATGTAAGAAAAAAGAATGTTTGTTCTGATTGTTCTGGAAAAGGCGGATCAAAATTAGAAACTTGTGGTGTTTGTCATGGAACCGGATATCAAAAAACTGTGAAAAGAACTCCATTTGGTGCATTTCAAACAACAAGTGCTTGTGAAGAATGTCAAGGCACAGGAAAAGTAATAAAAGAACTCTGTGAAACTTGCGATGGCGCAGGATATGTTGTAAGTGAAAAGAAAATAAAGATAAAAACTCCTCAAGGAATTGAAAATGGAATGCGATTGCGAGTTCTTGAAGAAGGAGATGCAGGATCCAGAGGTCAAGAGCCGGGAGATCTATATGTGTACATAAATGTTTTAGAACATGAATTCTTTGAAAGAGATGGAAATGATATTTACGTAGAAGTTCCAATAAGTTATACTCAAGCAATATTCGGGGATGAAATAGAGGTACCGACATTAAAAGGAAAAGCAAAAATAAAAATTCCTGTCGGAACACAATCGGAAACAATACTGAAGATGAGAGGAAAAGGAATACCCTATCAAGATGGCGTTGGCGCAGGAGATCAAAATGTAAGAGTTTCTGTTGAAGTGCCAAAACATCTAAATAAAAAACAGGAAGAAGCATTAAAAAAATACGGAGAATTGATGGGTGAGTCAGCAAGACCACAAAAGTCTTTCTTTAAAAAAATATTTGGATGATGTTAGTAAAAATTAGAACTTTATTTTTTTTTGTGAACAATTTGAACAGTGTTCTCACTAATCAATAGAAATATTTATATACTAAATAGCAGTATAAACTCATATTTTCATTTATATTTTATAATAAACATAGAGGGTGGTACGAATATGAAAAAAACTATTTTATTTTTAGCAGTATTAGCGTTGCTCATTGTAACAGCGTGTCAATACAATTATGGAAACACAACAACAAATTATACAGACTTTAATGATTTATTAGCAAATTATACTGTAACACAAAATGACAGTGAATCAAATGTAACTTCTGTTGCAAATGAAACTAATAATTCTACACAGGTAGATGAATCAAAAGCATCCTTCAAAATAACAGGGACAGAAGGAGAACTAATAAGAATACCTGTAAAGGCAGTTGATCCTGATGGGGACTTCTTAGAATACAAATTTAGCGAACCATTCAACGTAGAAGGATTATGGTTAACAAAAATCGGTGACGAAGGAAAGTACTTAGTAAAAGTATCTGTATCCGATGGATTTCTTTCAACTTCAGAATACGTTCTTATTGATGTATTAAGAGCAAACAGACCTCCTCAACTAGAGTGTCCAAAAACTATAACTGTTCAAGAAACAGAAACAGTAACAATAAGTTGTAATGTTCTTGACGAAGAGGGAGACCCGGTTGTAATTGGATATGATGGTTGGATGAGAACCTCATCATACAAAACAGATTATGGAGATGCAGGAGAATATTCAGTAATTGTAAGAGCAAGAGATCAATCTGGAGAAACAAAAGAAACAGTAAAAATAATTGTTGAAAAGAAAAACAGAGCTCCAGTTATTGAAAAATTAAATGACTTAACAGTTCAAGAAACAGAATCTGTACAAATTCAACCAAAAGTAAGTGACTTGGATGGAGACTCAGTAACAGTAACTTATTCAGCTCCATTTGATAATAAAGGAAAATGGACTCCTGACTTTGGAGACAAAGGAACTTATGCTGTAACAGTGACTGCAACTGATGGAAAAGATACAACAACATCAACCTTTAACTTAACAGTATTGAGAAAAAATAGAGCTCCAGTACTAAAACCAATTGAAGATGTGGTTGTTAAAGAAGGAGAAATGATAAGACTTCCAGTACAAGCATATGACCCTGATGGTGATGAAATAACAACATCATATTCTGGATGGATGGATTCAAGCGAATACCAAACAACATATGATGATGCAGAACCAAATGGTTGTAATACCAAAGGATGTGTAGCAACATACTACACAACTGTGACTGTAAGTGATGGGGTCTTATCCGCAAGTCAGCAAGTTAAGATAACTGTTCAAGACAGAAACAGACCTCCAGAATTCCTCTGGGGATAAATAGCTAAAGCTTTTTTTATTTTTTTTTATTTTTTTTTTAATGGGGGACAGTTAATGCACACATATTATCAATTCTCTAATCTTCTTTCGGATTTAGTTAATAAAGAATTCTTAATTGTTAGAGAATTTAAATTCAAAAATAAAAGGAAAGAAAAAAAAGTTGCATTTGAATACATATTTGGATATATATCTGACATTATTAAATTAGAGAAAAAGGGCATAATAATCCCTTCTGATGTTCCAATTTATAGTATTAATTTAAAAAACTGGATAAAATATGATGCTCCTGTAAAAATTAAGTCAAACGAAGCAGAATTCTTATTTAGACAACTAGAATCAAATAATCTAACATTTCCTCTTTATTATAAAAAGCACAATTTGAATGACGTTCCTTTCTCTTTGTTAATCGGAGAAGAAGTTTCAAAGTATTTTAAAGAACACAATTAATTTTCACTTTTTATCAAGATCTTGAATTAAACCAAATCCAATTAATCTGAATCTAGTACCAACTCTTCTACTAACACTAACTCTAGCATTAAGTTCAGCACAAACAGGTAATCTTAATTTACATGTAACTTCATTTTTGCCAAGATCGATAACTTGTCCTACTGTTGCAGCAGAATTTACATTCAACATTAATACTTCGTGTAATTTTAAAGGATCAACTTTAAGATCTTCTTGACTGCCAACAACTCTCTCTAATAAATGAATTTCAAGTTTTAAATTATACCAAATTGTAGGAAGTTTTCCTTCTAATCCAACAACGTTTCCAACTAAATTATCTGATTTTACAACGGCAGGATCAAGACTAGTCATAATTCCAATGGAACCACCAGGTGAAATTTCTTCAACGTTAACACTTCCACTTATTATTCCTTGAATCTTAGCAAATAAAGGTTTAGCCACTAATTGATTTTGTTCTTCTACAATTCTTCCAGGTCTAATTTCTACTCTATCTCCTAATTTTAATCTGCCTTGAAGTAAAGCTCCTCCAAGAATTCCGCCTTTTATTTTTTCAGGAGTAGATCCTGGTTTGTTAATATCAAAAGATCTAGCAACAAGGAAAAAAGGTTCTTTGTTAGGATCTCTAGTGGGGGTCTTTATTGTTTCTTGAATTGCTTCAATTAAATAATGAATATTAACGCCGTGTTGTGCACTAATTGGAATAATTGGAGAATCCTCATAATCAGTTCCTTTTAAAAATTCTTTAATTTGAACATAATTTTTCATAAGTCTGTCATCATCAAGTAAATCTATTTTGTTTTGAGCAATTACAACATTCTTCACCCCTGCAATTTGAAGAGCCATTAAATGTTCTCTTGTCTGAGGTTGAGGACATAGTTCATTTGCTGCAACCATTAGTATTGCTCCATCCATCACAGTTGTTCCTGCAAGCATAGTTGCCATAAGAGATTCGTGTCCAGGCGCATCAACAAAACTTACTTTTCTAATTGGATCTGTTGCAGCCTCATTGCAATCATGACATTTTTCTTTAACAGTGAATTTATTACAAGAGGGACATTTGTAAAAAACAGTATCTGCATAACCTAACTTAATTGTAATTCCTCTTTTAATTTCTTCAGAATGAGTATCTGTCCACTTACCAGAAAGTCTTTCAGTAAGGGTAGTTTTACCGTGATCTACGTGACCGACTAGACCAATATTGATTTCTGGTTGCATGAATTTTGGTTGAACAACTGCAGGTTTTTTAACTTCTTCTGGTTTGGTTGCAGGACTAGCAATCTTCTCAGATTTAACCTTTTTTGTTGCAGTTTTCTTTTTAGTAACCATGGTATAGAGAAAAAAGAAGTCCTTTATAAATCTTTAGAACTAAGATAATAAATTATTTAAATTATTATTCTGAGAGTTAAATAGGGAAACATTTAAATATAGTTATTAGGATGGAAGATAAAGAGGGGGGCGTTAATAGTTGGGGGATAAATCTAAAAAAGAAGCAGATATTCCAAAAAATGTTTCTTTGGTGATAATTGCCATAGGCATTCTGTTTATAACAAGTATACTTGTCGCTCTTCTTGACAATCCTTCCACAACAGGATTAGTTGTAGGAAAAGGCAAAATAATGCAGCCAATTTCTTTAAATCAAGAATATTCTGATCAAAAAATAATTCTTACAAATTTGTCTAACATAACTTCAATAACTGTTTCAGGATATTTCTATGGGGAAGGAGCTTCTGAAATATATGCTAATACTTCTTTAGGGCTAAAAAAAATAATGAATTTTAATTCATCTACATATAACGAAACTTACTCAAATCAAGATAATAGAAACTACAAATATGGTTTGGTAGGAGAAGGTTTGCAACAGGAACTACAAATTAATATTCAAGTAAATGCTTCAATACCTGTTGGAGCAATTGAATTTAGTGAAGCATGTACAGAAACTTGCGATCTAAACAACATAGACGTATATAACTTTATTATTTCAAATAATAATTCTAAAATATTCTTAACAACAATCAAGTATTCTCAAGGAACTGATGATTTAAAACAAGCAAAACCATTCAAAGATCAAACCATAAGCATAAACAGAACTCTTAAACTAGATCTATCAACATATTTTACAGGAAATAATATTTCTTTTTACGCATATCCTTCAATTGATTACAAATACGGCATAAATGATGAAGGAATAATGACTTTTGAACCATTAAAGGAAGGAATATGGCCTTCAAGAATATATGCTCAACAAGGAGATGAAGAACTAATAGGAGAATTTTTCTTCATAAAAGTTGTAGATGAACAAACTTACCAAAAATTATTGGCAGAACAAGCAATAGAGATGCCGGCATTTACTGATGCAACATCAAAAATAGATCCTGAAGTTTTAGAAAGACTAAAAGCAGGAGAACAAGTAAGAGTAATAGTAAAGACGAAGCAAAAACTTCCAATTATGGATGTAAAAGAAAATAGAGCAACGCAACAAGAAGGAGAGATAGGTCCTTTGGGAACAAGAGTAAGAGTAGTAAATAAAGAGGATTTACGTCAGAGAGTAAATAATGAATCACAATTAAATGATGCAGTTAACAAAAAATTCTTAGATCAAGAAACAACAGAGTTAGTTGAAATAAAAAAAGATCTGAATGATGTACAAGCATTCGATTTGAATAATGCAACATGGTTACAAGTTGCTGAAAATGATGATGTTGAAGAAATAATTCTTGATAAAGTTTTTTCTTCTCTTACTCTCGAAACACTAGATATAACAAAAATAAATGAAATACAATCTCAAGAATACACTGGCACTGGCGAAAAAATATGTGTAGTTGATACAGGACTTAATTATAATTTATTTAATTTAACTCCTGGTGTAAATATTGAAGGTAAAAATGTAATAACTGGAAATGAAACATTCTTGGATGATCAAGGACACGGAACACAAGTAACTTATCCTATATTGATGAGTGCACCGGATTCAAAATTAATAATTGCTAAAGCAATAAATGAATACGGTCAAGGATATGCTTCTGACATAATTGCGGGATTAGAATACTGCGAAGCACAAAATGTAGACATAATTTCTTTAAGCATAGGCGCAGGAGGATTTGATGGATATTGTGATGAAGATATTGTTTCACAAAAAGTTAATCAACTCGCAGATGCTGGAATAATAATTTTTGCAGGAACAGGAAATGAAGGAACAGAATTTGTAAAAGCACCAGCTTGTGCAAGTAAAGCAATTCCTGTAGCGTCAAGTACTAAACATAATACTATTGCAGCTTTTTCAAATTACAATGATGCAACCCTACTCGTAACGCCCGGACAAGAAATTCAAACAAAAAGAATTGATGGCGCAACAGTAACTGTAAGCGGTACAAGTATGTCTGTTCCATTTGTTGCAGGAGCTGCAGCTGATCTTCTTGAAGATGGAATGAATTATCAAGACATGAAAAGATTACTTGTTAATACAGGAGATGTAATAAATGAATCAGGAAGATACTTCTCACAATTAAATGCATATAATGCCTTGATAAAAAATTATACAAATAATTTAACTGAAGGATATCTTGGATTTGTAAATGGAACTGCAGAAAATTATACAACTCTTTCAATTAATACTTGTCAGGATCTGAATGTTGCAAACACGGGGTACACTCTTAATGAAAGCGTTTCAATAAATGATGCAACATGTTTCACAGTAAGCGCAGATAATGTAACTCTTGACTGTGCAGGATTCTCGGTGACTGGAAACGGATGGGTTTCGCCAAATGCTTATACTCAAGGAGTTTATTCAAATAGATCTAATACAACTGTTCAAAATTGCAATATTAATGATTTTTATAGATCGATAAATTTTGAGAATAATCTATATGGGCTTATACAAGAAGTTAATGTTTCTTCTGGTGTGGGAATTTCGATACTAAATAATTCTAATGTTCACATAACTTTATCAAATATTTCTTCAAATTCTAATGCCCAAGCTCTAAGTATTGGACAATCAAGTAATGTGTTTGTTGATCATTCAAATATAGTTGCTTCATTTAATAATTTTGCTTTAACTCTGTCAACTACCACTCTTAGTGAATTAAGTGACTTAAATATTATATCTAATGAATCTGTTGGAGTTTTCATAGGATCTTCAAATAATAATATTTTTACAAGAATTAATGTAACTTCGTATATTCATCCTTATTGGATAGATCCTGAAAGTTCTGGAAATAATATATCTGATGGAAACATTAATACGAATAGTACTGTTTTTATTCAAGGGGGAGGTAATGCATTAATTAATAATACATTTAAAGAAAACTCAAGCATATGGCTTCAGGGCTCATATAATTTATTTTATTATAATAATTTTTCTTCAAATAATTCTGTATTTGTAAATGATGCTGCAGGAGGAAATTATTTTAACACAACAATTAGTGGAAGTGCAGTTGGTAATTTCTGGCCTAATGTTTTGAATGGAAGTGTTGAAGTTAAAGGAATGGTTTCCTCAACAGACTTTCCAGGATATTATTATGGTTCAAGTGGTGCAGGATATCCATACAATTCTGTAACGTCTCAAGGAAAAGTAACATCAGGAGTAATAGATTATGGTCCACTAACAACTCAACAAGGAACAGGAGCAATAGGAATATCTTCATGTGGAGTTGCAGGAGTATCTTTTGAAAATAATAGAGATTATGTTTTGTTAAATAGCGTTGCTGATTATAACTCGACGTGTTTTGATATGTATGATTTAAAGAACGTAACTTTTGATTGTCAAGGATATACTTTAGATGGTTTGGATACTGATGGAACCTACGGGTTCTATTTATCTGGAACAACAACCAATGTAACAATAAAAAATTGTAAGTTAACTGACTTCTATCACGGAATATATATGTATGGCTCGAATGTGCGTTACAATAAAATACAAAATGTAACAGTAGACAGTAGTAAATATGATGGAATAAGACTATACTCTTCTAGATATAATACTATAACTAATGTTACTTCAAGTAATAATAATTATGGTGGAATATATTTACAATCAGCTCAATATAACAACATTTCTAATTCTTCTTTAATACACAATAGTTGCGGAATGATTGGAGATCAATGGTGGTATTACAATATGGGGGGAATAATTCTTCAAAGTTCACCATACACCTTTGTGTATAATAATAGTGTTACAGGAAATTGCAGACAAGGAATAACGATGTGGTCTTCTTCCTATAATAACATAACCTCAAATAATTTAACAAACACCATAATAATTGTTTGGGAAACAAGTAGCAATAATATTGTTGATAATAATTATATTAGTGGGGCACAAATACAAATTGAAGGAAATGACCATAACATTATAAGAAACAATACTGTTGTAAATACTTGGAGAGGATTCTGGCTTATTCCGGCGTGGTACTTAAAAGGTCTTACAAATAACACTTTTGAAAATAATAAATTTAATTGCACTCAAGGATATAGCTGTTCGTACGCATTTTATATAGGAGATTATGCAAGAAGAGATGGCCCGATTGTCGATAATAAATTTATTAATAATACAATACAAAATGCTGCATATGGATTTTATCTTGAAGAAAAAACAAATAATCAAGTATTTATAGGAAATAAAATAATAAATTCTTCTAGTTATGGAATATACATAAAACCATCATCTTATTCAAATTATTTTCACGCAAATGAAAATAACATTGATTATGCTGGTTTTAGTCAGAGATTTGTTTCAACTCTTGCTCAAAATGTGAGTTCATCTGAAAATAAAGGTTGGTGGCCAGTATTAGATTCAGATGGAACAAATGTTACAACTCAAACAAAAACTGCATGGTATGATGGGATTTCTGGAGGAGAAAACGCAGATGGAACTCCAAATTCGTCTTTGAAATATTGGTATAATAACCAAATCCTTCTTAGTGGATGTACTTCACTCACATCTAACATAAGATATAATTATGTTGTAGGTAATGATCTTACAAGTATTTCAACTACTTGTTTTGATATAAATGGACAATCAAATATTGATTTGAATTGCCAGGGAATAACATTGTCTGGAACAAATACTTTGGGAACATATGGTATACGTCTATTAAATTCTCAGAACATTTCTATAAGAAATTGTAACATTGAGAAATTTTACAATGGAATTTATTTCTCTTCAAGTTCAAATAATCAAGTTGCAAACTTAGCTATCACTAATAGCACGATGCAAGGAATATTCTTGGGACCTTCTAGTTCAAATAACTATTTTGAAGCTGTAAGTAATGAATTGGATTACATAAATGATAGCAGTTCCAAATTTTATTCAATTAGTTCTCAAAATACTAGTTCGACATTAAATTTAGGCTGGTGGCCGACTATATATTCAGATGGACAAGGAATAACACAACAAGATTTAACTGCGTGGTATAATTATATTTACGGCGCTAATGCTGACTTATCTAGTAATGAATCTCTTACAACTTGGTATGGGGGTATAACTTCAGGAATAAATACTTGTAATCCTTTACTTGAAAATGATACTTCTTACAACTTATTGGGAAATCTTACTAATAAATCTCAAACTTGCTTAAATATTAATGATAAAAAAAATGTTGTTATAGATTGTCAAAATAACTTAATCTCTGGAGAAAATGTACTTGGAACTTCTGCAATAATATTGAACAATAGTGAAAATATTACTATTAAAAATTGTATTTTGCAAAATTTTGATAAAGGTATTGTTCTTGATCACACAATAGATAGTAATATCGAAAGTAATGAAATAAGCTCTTTGTCTGAAGGGATAGATATAGATTCTTTTAGTAGCAATAATTTATTTTATGCAAACTCAAATAATTATGATTCTATTCAAAACACAACTTTGAAAATAATATCCTTTTCTAATCAAAACTTATCTTCACAACTAAACTATGGTTGGTGGCCAGAACTTGGAAATCTAGGAGGAACAGTTCAAACAGTTGGGGACACAGTTTGGTATGGCGGATTATCTGGTGGAAGAAATTCCGATTTAACATTAAACATATCCTTAGCATATTGGTACAATAATTCGATAACTCAAGAAGCAGTTTGTCTTAATAATTATGAAAGTAACAAAGATTATTTCCTAACTATTGATGTAGAAAATTATTCAAAAACTTGTATTCACATTGTTGGACAACAGAATATTACTCTTGATTGCCAGGGTAAAACTATTTCAGGAATAAACATGCCTAATTCATATGGGTTACATATTGATGCAAACTCTAAGAACATAACTGTAAAAAATTGTAATTTTAAAAAATTCGATAGAGGAATAACGTTAAGTGGTTCAACAGATAATAGTATAAGTAATATAACTTCTGGATTGAATGATTTTGGAGTGTATGTTGATGCAACATCACATAGAAATCATTTTGAAAATATGACTCTTTATAATAATACAATAGATGGAGTAAGATCTCAACAGCCATCATATAATGTGTATGATAATATAACTTCTATTTTTAACAATGCGGTCGGATTCAACATTGCGGCGGGAGGAAATTATAATAATATTTCGAATTTAGTAACTTATGGAAATAATCAGAAAGGAATATATTTCATATTATCGAATTATAACATTTTAACAAATATAACTATTAATGATGTTTATGGAATAAGATTTGAATCCGCAGAACACAATACTTTAAGAAATGTTTATATGAAAAATGATTCTTATGGTTATGGTTTTAGTATCTGGGATTCTGGAGATAGATATACTGGTACTTATACTGTCGTTGACAATATGACTATTGATGGTTATTATTATGGCTTGTATACTATGAATTTGGGAGGAAACTGTGTTTTCAATAACGTCATTATTAATAATTCAAATTACTCATTTTATTCATATACTACGCCAAATAACGTTCAAGCACCGACCGGTTCAACATTTAACAATTTAAGTTTGCTTAATCAAAGAAAGGGAATATATTTTGATAGAAGACATAATTTTACCTTCGCGAATTTGTTGATTGATGGCGCTACAGAAAATGGTTTGGAATTATATCGTGCACAAAATAATTCTTTTAGCAATGTAACAATAAAAAATACTGTGCAAAAAGGAATATCTTTGTTTGACTCAACAAATAACTATTTTAATAATGTTTCAAATGAATTTGATTATCAAAACACTAATCAGAAATTCTATTCAGATTCAAATCAAAATGCTAGTTCACTAGGAAATCTTGGTTGGTGGCCTACGTTAAATGATTTAGGAACTGGCTCATTACAACAAGCACAAACTGCTTGGTATGGCGGCCAAGAAGGAGGAAAAGATAGCGATCTCACTCCTAATTTAGGTTTAAATTGGTGGTATGAAAATAATATAGGCTTAGGAATAGTTCGTCTAGATTTAATTAATCAAGATGATGGAACTTTATTTATTTCAACATCTGAAATATTCGGACTCGTGAACATAACTGCTCAACAACCAACACTAAATGTTAATTATACGTGGTATAAAAACGGCGTATTAAATAAAACAGGAACTTATGTGGGATATCAAACTAAATCTTTAACAAATATAACTAGTGTTACTGATTTAACTGTTGGGGACACATGGGTGCTTGAAATAACTGCGGAGACTGATTCTGGAGAAATAAAATCAAGAAACTCAACGCCTGTGATTGTTTATGGCGTATTAAACGACTGTACAAACTCTTTTAGTAATGATGTAAAATATGCCTTGCTTTCAAATATTGAAAATAAACAAGATGTATGCTTTGACGTTAGTTTGAAAAACAATATAACAATAGATTGTCAAAATAATAAAATAAAAAATGTAACATCTTTAACAAATACTGCAAAAGCATTCCAAATAGTAGACTCTGATAACATAATTATAACTAATTGTTTGATTGAAGATGTTGAAGGTTTAGCAATATATGCTTCGCAAAGTGATGAACAGGAGTACTCTAATATTGCTGTCAATAATACTAAAGGAATAAAAATGCAAGATTCAAATAACAACAACATAAACTCTATTATTTTAATTAATTCAACTGTTTACGCTATGGAGCTTCAAAATATCACTAATTCTCTAATAAATTCTGTTGGTATTGAAGGTATAATTATAACAAATGTAGGAGTTCTTTTGAATAAATCAGATAACAACAGTGTTAGAAATATTCAAGTTCAAAATGTAACTCAAGAAGGAATGATAATTTTAGATTCTTCAAATAATTTCTTTAATAGTAATGTTAATGAAAAAGATTATGCTGATCTAGCTCAAAAAGTTTTCATAAACAGCGCTCAAAATATGTCTTCGGCTAACAATACCGGATGGTGGCCACTTCTAACAAGCAATGGCTTGGATGCAACCACTCAAACAAATACTGCATGGTACAATGGAACAACTGGAGGTAGAACTGCAGAAGGACAAACAAATTCAGACTTAAAATATTGGTACAATAATAAGTTGTATAGTAATGCTCCTTCAGTTGATCAAATTCAAATATCTAGCACTGATCAGAATAATAGATCATCTGGATACCTCCTCTCGCAAATATCAACAACAGGATATAATGGTTTGCAAGTATATGGTATATTGGATTGGAGAATAAATGCGACAGGAATCTCTCAAATAATTTTACCTTTTAACACGAACCCTGTTGGAGCAACAGAAATAAATGAGTATTCACAGAATCAATTAATTGCGAAATTAGGACAAGGAGACGGATCAACTTCAATTCCCGATTGGACAAGTTCTGGAAGAGTTGGTGGAGCATTCAATTTTGACGGAGTAAACGATTTTATAGAAGTTCAAAATTCTCAACTAATACAAAACTTATCACGCATTACTGTAGAAGCCTGGATAAAACCAGATAAAATAGGGAGCGATGATTACAAAATAAAATCAATAGTAACAAAAGGAGATTTCAACACATTTAGACATTTTACATTAGTGATTTTAACAAATAACAAATTTGAATTCTTCATGGGAGATGGATTTAATTACGCAGGTTTAGAATCATCTGCTTATGCACAGAAAAATGTTTGGCAACACGTTGTAGCAACATTTAACAATGATACTAAAGAAATACAAATATATGTTAATGGAGTATTAGATTCTTCTACAACTGTGTCTTGGTTTACTCCAAATTTCCAAAACACAAATGAGTTAAGAGTCGGTTGGGGTAATAGTGATGATTTCTCCTTTGACGGAATAATTGACGAAGTAAGAGTTTACAATAGAATATTATCTCCAGAACAAATAAAAAATAATTATGATTCTGGTCTTATGAGTCAATATTCTGGAGATTTAGTTTCTCAAGAAATACTGAAAAAAGATAATGTTTCTTTATTTGTTACGCCTACTGATTCAGTAGTTGACGGATCTGTGATAGGAAGTAATAATATAATAATACAAAATACTCCTCCAATATTATCAAATGTTCAAACAACAGGAACAGATATAGCAACATCTGATGATATTGCTGTGTCCTATGATGTAACTGATTCAGATCAAGATAATGTTTATGTGATTAATGACTGGAGAAACAAAGGAGTAAGCATAGAAAGACTTAACTTACCTTTTAACAATAATATTTCAAGTACGCAACACGATTTGATAAATGACTACAGCACATTTAGTAATCATGGAACTCTTGGAAATGGAACAAGTGGAACAGAACCAACTTGGACGACTAGTGGAAAAATTGGAGGAGCATATTCCTTTGATGGACTAAATGATATAATTGTTGTAGACCATAGTTCTTCGTTACAAATGGGTTCAAATTCTTGGACGATTTCTTCATGGATAAAAACCTCAAGCAATCAACAATACCAAGGAATAATAAATGCTTGGAATGGATCAGGATATCAAAGTACGTATAGACTTGTTGTTTATGATTGGGTAAATTTGGGTGCGTATGGAAAAGCATCATTCGTACTCTATAGAACAAATTACACAGACTCATTCAGCGCAACAAGCACAACAACAGTAACAGATGGTCAATGGCATCAAGTTGTTGGAGTAAAAAATTCAACTCATATTTCCATATATGTTGATGGACAAAAACAAGCATCAACACAAATTCCTCAATTTGATGTAACGCTATATGGCAATGTAAGTATTGGAAGTGGCTTTGAAAATGGTTGGAACTTTAACGGAACGATAGATGAAGTAAAAATGTACGCGCGTGCTTTATCATCTGAACAAATTTTGGCGGATTATCAAGCAGAACTTGCCGGAGAATATTCCAACATAATTTCAAACAAAGAAACAAAACAAGGAGATCTTTGGACAGTTCAATTAACTCCTAGTGATGGGGATCAAGATGGTACATCTGCAAACTCACAAGCGGCTCAAATTCTAAATGTAGTTCCAACAACTCCAACAACTTTAACTCCGGCACTAGATAGAAAAACATATTACAATTATTTGAATATAACTTGTTCCGGAAGCACAGATCCAGATGAGGGAGATGTAATACAATATGAAATACAGTATGGATTGGGATCGAATTGGAATCCGCTCGCTACAACTTCAGGAGGAATATTTACATGGGATGTTACCAATTCAAGATACTTAGGTGTAGGATTAAGATGCAGATCAACAGATGGAAAATCATACTCTGATTGGAATCAACCTATAGGAACGATTAACGCCCTGAGACTTCCAACGCCGCAAAATTCTACTCTTCCTGCGGGAGGAGGTGCTGGAGGTGTTGGAGGAAGTACAGATGCAACTGTTAATGATACTTCTAATGTAAACTCAACAACTAATCAAACTCAATTTAATTTAACTGCGGTAAAAACCTCCAAAGAATTAAAAGCAACATTAACAATACCTAATTTTGAGAAACTAAGAAAAGAATTACTAAAAATAGAAGTAGAAAATAGACAAGATTCAGATTTGAATGATGTATACGTGGCAATAGAAGTGTATAATCCAAACTCAGAATTAGTAGAAACATTCATTTCTCAAAAGAAAAAAATAATGGTTGGAGAAATAAAAATATACTCATTTGAATGGATACCTCCATTTACATCATGGTTAGGAACATATTCTGCCAAGGCAACTGTATTCTACGGAGACAAAGTCTTGAATATCAACAAGAACTTCAAAGTAACAGACAAATCATTCTCCTTTGGCGATACAACTTTAACTAATTCTGCTAAAGACAAAGTGCAACTTAACTTACAAATAAATGATGAACTAGGAACAAGTCTAGATGGAGTTTATGCAGAAGTTCAAATAATAAAAGATGGCGAGATATTTGATACATTTGTCTTAGACTCAACATACTTATCTGAAAATGGTCAAATTACATTTCCAGTAGAATTTGATTCAACACAACTTGAACCTGGAGAATATCAGATGAGTGTTAAATTATTTTATGAAGGAAAAACCGAAACGAAAGAAATGCCTTTGTATGTTGGAGCTGATGAAGTAAGTTTAACTCCGCTTCAAAATGGACAAACAGAGCTTGATTCAGCAGTACAAGTTACTAGAACTGAGAAATCACCAATAACTCTAATAATTGCAGGAGTGTTACTTGTAATTCTAATAGTAATTGCGATTAATAAACTAAAAAATAGAACAAAACCTCCAAAACAACCACCTCAACAGCCGCCAAAACAATCTCCTCAGCAGCAAACTCAACAAAAACCTGTTGCTGGAGAAGTTGATCCTTACGGGGAACAATATGATTTACCTGATTTAACTCCGCCAAATATGTCTTAGTAGGTTAACAGGACAAAACTCTTCAAAAAAGCATAACGTTTATAAATCATTCAGCTTTTCTGCAAAGTATGACTGATGTATTAATTTTCAATAAATGGAGCACAACTGGAATAAAAGTAGACGATCCTGGGATCGCACAATATTTATCTTTGGTCCCTGTAATTGTTCCCAAGACTGGAGCAAGATATGCCGGAAATAAGTTCCACAAATCAAAAATATCTATAGTTGAAAGATTAATTAACAAAGTAATGGTAACAGGTCACAGAGCTAAAAAACATATAATTAGTTCAGGTCACAATACTGGAAAAGCACACCTTGCTCACGACATCGTAAAAAGAGCATTAGAAACAGTAGAATCCAGAACAAAGAAAAATCCAATAGAAGTGTTAGCAAAAGCAATAGAAAATGCAGCACCACGTGAAGAAATAGTTACAATCGAATACGGTGGCGCAAGATACCCAAAAGCAGTAGAATGTGCACCACAAAGAAGAATAGACATGGTTCTAAAATTAATGGCACAAGGAGCAAGACAAAAAAGCTTCAATAAAAAGAAAAGTATTGAGTCAGCTTTGGCAGAAGAAATAATATCTGCATTTACCCTTGCTCAAACAAGCCAAGCAATATCTAAAAAGCTTGAAATCGAAAGACAAGCAGACGCAAGCAGATAAGTCTTTATTTCATAAGAGTCTCTACAGAAATTTTATTTGCTAGATATTCGTCTACTCTTTTGTGATAATCTTCTCGAACTACGCGTTCATAGCTTCTTGAGATATCTAAAAGCCCTCCATAAGGGATCAATGTAGCTATAATTTCTCTAGGAACCCAATCAAGTAAGGAACTATAATTTCTGCTTTCAATCACATATATTCCTGCAAAAAAAGTTTTCAGACTTAACTCTCCAACATCGAGCCACCAGCCTACACTCTGTAAGTGCTCTGATCCACTAAGTTTTAATGCACTTGTAAATGGTCCAAGAAACATATCAATATCATCTATCTTTTTTGCAACACTCATCCTATCATTAAATTTAAATTTATAAAATCTCGAATAATCTGTGCGCATAAGCTTCAGAAACAAAATTATTAAAATAAAAACGACGCAAAGATTTCCGTAAATATTTCACCTAATTAGTGCTCTTTTCGGATTATTTTTCTTAACTTCCTCTAAATTAATAATTGGCTTAGAAATTTTAATAGAATCATCAAAACCTATTCTAGGACAAGCAGTATTAATCCAAACTTCAACAAAAGGAAAATCTTCTAAAGAACCAAAATTATAAGTGTTGTCTAAGAAGAAATAAAACTCTTTTTCAGGATATTCTTCTTTAAGTTCAAGAGCTCTTTTCAACATCATCTGACCAGGTTTTGTTGTAATGATAACTCCTATTTTTTTTGAAAGATAAAATTTGCTAAGTGCTGCAATATGTCTTTTCTTCACCATATCCATCTCGATCTTATCCAAAATAAATTGCTTATCTGAAAAAGGATTAAACGCATAAACCATTTTATCCTCGTTTTTCCACAATAAAGCTTTTGGATGAAATAATCCATCGCCGATGTAAACAAACGCATCAAAAGATTCACTTGCATAATCATCCCACGTTTGAATGTTACATCCAAGAATCTGACCCTTATTTCTAGTATGTCCCGTCTTAAAAACAACAGCTTTTCTACCAGAATCAATTATTTGCTTTAACATTCCTTCCAAACTATCCATTAGCTGAATGGTTGTAAAAACAGCAACTTTTTTTGGAAGTTTCTTAATAAAACTATCAGGCAAAGTAACTTTTGATTTTAATCTTGCTTCAACGTGAACAACTTTCATACAATAAGAAAATAATCCTTTTTTATAAAGATATTCATAAAATTCATTACTAAAATTTATCGTCTTTTATTATTTATTTAACTTCGTATTAAGATCGTGCAATGCAACAATAAATAAAGATTCTGCCCAACCAAGAGGGGTGTTATCATTATACTTTGTAGAATTTGAATAATAAAGCTCAGGGACGCCTTGATCTGTTGCTGTTTCTAACATTAACTCAACAAAATATTCAGCTTTTTCTCTTCTGCCTAAATGCTCATAAATAATAGCTAGCCAACTTAAACCAAAACACCATTCGGCTTCTTCACTATATCCATCCGGATTTTTATTATAATAATGATCATTCTTATAACGAATAACTCCATGTTTTTTTAACAATTGATATTCAACATTTCTCAAAATTTCTTCTTTTTGCTTTTTATTAACTACATTGTATGGATAAATCAAAGATAAAAGTGCAAGATCAACAAACTTAGTTTTAGACTCTCTAGGAAGTAAATGATTTAAAGTTCTTTCACCAGATCTAAGAAGAACTTCAGGAACCTCTATTTCTGGCAACTTAGATACTTCTCTTAATCCTGAAACACAAGCACCAACAGAAGAAGCATGAACTTCCTCATTCATTTCCCACATTCCGCTATCTTCATCATGCCAATACTCTATGCTGTTAAGATATTTAACCAATTTATTAACAATTCTAATTTGATGTTCTCCTTTCAAAAGTATTTTAGGATTTCTCTGTTCAAGTTTTCCAATCATAAAAAGAATTGCTCCAATACTATCATTTTGTTTATTTCCCCAATCTTCCCAAAACTCATCAAATGTTTCTGGGTGAAAACGAGCATGAATATATTCATGTTTATACTTAGGTTTAGATGCAATTGCATAATCTAATTTGTATTCATGTTTCAAAAAAATATTCAACAAAGCGGTATACGTTTTTTCGACTGTTGTCCAATCTTCTAAAATATAAAAGGCTAAGCATTCATAAAAATTATCTCTTAACCAAGATTTATCGTATCCTGTGGAAGACTCTTTTTTAGAAGCTGCAAACAATCCTGAAGTATATTGTAAATTCTTAAGAATATTAAGGTGTTGAGAGATTATCTTCTTATAAGTTAAAGGCGCCTCTTTTTTCATAACCACTCATTTGAAATACTTATTAATAAAGTTAACTAAAATTTGAATGTACTTTGGATGTATGCGCCTAATTTTTTCTCTCTGCTATAACAAAAAATCCGTCCTTAATTAATTTCTTGCCATTTTTCTTTATGATTTTAGTTTTAAAATTAGCTTTTTCAAATAATTCAATTAATTCAGAAGGATGATACTCGCGAGTAGGCCAAGAATCTTTCTTTAATTGTTTTGCCAGAATTTTAAAAGGATCGGAACTTTTTCTTTGTCTGTAGAGCGTTGATATAATAACAAATTTCTTTGACACTCTTATTAATTCATTTACAAATTTTTCATGATCGTAAAGACACTGTAATGCTCCTATAGAAATAACAAGATCAAAAGTTTTGTTGTCAAATGATAAATTGTAGCCGTCCTCAACTTTAAAATTAATTTCAGAATACTTGTTTTTTGCAACAGAAATTGTGTTCTCAGAATAATCAACTCCGAGAACTTCAAGTCCTTGTTCTTTGAAAAATTTACAATAAGCACCAGGCCCACAACCTACATCAAGAACATTTTTTATTTCATTTTTTGCTGAATCATTTTCAGATTTTTTTAAATCAAAAAATATTTTTTTAGTTACATCTAATAATTCATCATATCCTTCTTTTGACCAGCAAGACATTTCATGTTCTGGAATATTTAATGATGCTTTGCAATCGAATATTTCTCTCCATTTCTCATCCATATTTGGCTTGGACATTTTGTTAAAGAAAGCAACCAAAGATTTATAAACTACGCGATATTTTCGAGAAGTGATGGGCTATCAGAAAAAAGAAGATTCGCAAGACGAATTTGAAAGAGTAAAACTTCCTCGGGGAAATGAAGTAATAGGTGTTCTAGAATCAAGACTCGGCGCATCAAGATGTGATGTAAGATGCTTGGATGGAAAAACAAGAAATTGTAGAATCCCTGGAAGATTAAAAAGAAAATTATGGGTGCGAACTGGAGACATAGTTTTAGTTGAGCCTTGGGAATTTGGCGGCAACGAAAAAGGAGATATAATTTACAAATACAGACCGACACAAGTAACCTGGTTACAAAAAAATGGTCATCTTGATAAACTTCAAGATTTAGAAGACTTCTAAATTTTTCTGTGCCTTTTTTCTATAAGTATTTATTTACAAAACATTTTTTATTTTAATTTCTTTTTAGCATTTGATGTTTTTTTAGTTTTAACTTTCGTGTCATTTTTCAAAAAGAATGTCTCGTAAATTATTAATCCGAAAACACCTACAAAAATAAAAGAATCTGCAAAATTAAAAACAGGCCACCAACCAAAATTAATAAAATCAATAACAAATCCTCTAAATATTCTATCAATTAAATTTCCCAAAGTTCCAGTTATAATTAAGGCAATAAAAAATAACGACTCCTTAAACTCGTGTCTAAAATAAACAAATGCGACTATTGCAATTATAGAAACAAAAATTAGAAATAAATTTGTTCCTTGAAATAATCCGAAGCTCATCCCGGTATTTTTAACAAATGTAATTCTGAATAAACCTAAATCAAAATCTTTTTCAAATAATAATATTTTAGAAAGTTGATCAAATATTAATAATGCGACAAAAAGAATGATTCTCGAAATTTTTTTCATGATGATAAAATAATGTTGGTGTTTTAAATTCTTTTCTTTACCATGGATACTTTTTCGGAGGCTCCGCCGGAACTTGTTGTCTCTTTAAAGATTCAATTTCATGATGTAAACTATTAAGTTCAGATCTAATTGCGTCCAATTTTGCGAGCACTATTTGGATATCTTTTGATATGTCTGAAGATTGATTATTTGATCCGTTATTATTGCTTTGAGCATTATCAAACATAGGTAAAGGTTGTCTAGATACTTTAGGATTTCCAAAGCTATCAAATTGAGGAGGCTCTTCTTGAAGGTCATTTAATTTCAAACCGGAGTTGATATCCATTAAAGGATCTTTATGCTCAGAAAGATCTAAACCAAAATTATTTTGAAGATTTCCTCTAGATTCCAAACCAGGAACACTCATATTATCAGATTCTTTCTTTTTTCCAAAACCAAGAAATCCCATCAAGATCCCTCCGCAGCAATTTTTCCAGTCATTGAATCAGACAAAGAATATGGAACAAAGGATAAACTTTTGATTGTGTTAAACTCTGGTGAAATTATAATTTTGTTTGTTCTTATATTATTGATTAAAAATAATCCAGAATTCTCTTTACTCGAATCAAGGAACATTTTGTAAAAAACTAAATTCTTAATTTTTTGAGCTGACTCATAATTATAATTTAAGTAATTTTCCACACTTGTAGCATCTTGTTCATTAAGATTTTTTGTTAATAATGAAAGCTCTTGTTCAATTGAATTTGAATTAATTAATGTTAGAAAATCTTCAGAAGAAATATTTACAGAAACATTTTCAAGTTCTAAAACACTATGTTCTTTAAGTGCGTCTGGAAGAATAATTATTAAGAGTCCATCTTCTGGAGTTAACAGACTAAGTTCCTTATTAGTATACTTTTCCTTAAAATTTTCTAGTTCGCTTTCTGAATAATGAGTTATGGCTCCCTTAATCAAGATTTGATTAATTTCTCTTATTGGAGGGATTTCAACACCTGCTTTGAAATTCTGCTCGTCGTAAAATAACAAAATCTTCTTTCCAGAAACTAATCTTTCGAATTTATTGAGATCTGAATAAATCATTAGTCCAATGACGAGACCGATTATGATAAAAACGACAACGACCACGCTCAGAGCTTTGAGCACACTCTTTAGAAGTTTGAGAAATACGAAGAACAGCACAATTAACACGGCTATGATTATTCCTAATGTAACATCCAAAACTAACACCTCTGTTTCTTAATACAGAACAGGATTATATAAAGGTTTTTGTTTAGATATTTGATGTTTTCTGAAGATTTTTCAAAGCTTCATTAGAAGCATATATTTGAGATGCTACAATTCTTCCTGCCAAAGTGCACCTATCTGGTGTTTCTTTTGTTGGACATATTCTGAAAAAATTATTATTTGTGGAGTTTTCTACTTTGTTTTTAATATCTTGATCAAGTCTAAGATCTGATGGAAGCATCCAGTCGTATCCTGTAGTTAAACCAATACCTTGTTCTCCTAATGTTTTCTTAAGATCTATTGCAGAAAGTTGTTCTGGTAAATTCAAAGTAAAAAATGGAGATCCTGCGAATGGAAGATTGTAAGTTAAGCCAAGATTTTTATCAGGATTTAAACCATAATTTAATCCAAATAAAAAAGCAGAAGTGTTAGTGATTAAATGCTCTCGTATTGTTTCGTTATATTTACAAGAATTAAGTGTACTTAAGACTCTTGTTGCTAATTCTAAAGAAAGTTCGTCAGTGATATAATTGTTATTTAAGTGTACTTTGGATGTTTTCGGAACTAAAGTCCAAGTTATTCCTACGCCTCGTGCACCATATCTTTTTGAAGAAGTTTCTAAAATTATTCCGCTTTCCGAATTCTCTGATGCGGACAATTTTTTGTCTCCTTCTTTTAATCCTCTAAAGACATCATCAAATATTGTTGTTATTCCATATTTATTAGAAAGATTATCTGAGTGTCTCATCTTGTTACTATCGCACAATAGTTCTATTTATATATTTTGCCTTTATGGGGGAATTATTGCGTCTAAAAGTTATACTTAACCCAAGAATTTAACCAGTTTTTGTTTATCAACAAGCTGTTCTTTACCCGAAAGCATATCTCGTATCTTATATTTTTCTTCATTTAATTCATTTTCGCCAATGAAAACAACAAAAAGAATCTCGTACGCAGAAGCATATTCTAATCCTTTGCTAATATTTTTATTAAAAGAATTAATCTCAACAGAAACATTATTCTCACGCAAAAACTCAGCAAGTTTCAACGTTTCAGAATTTGTTTTAATAGAAATAAGTAAAGCTTTAACAGTAGTTTTCTTCAATGCCTGAGTTTTTCTTTTTACAACTTCAAAAATAACATCCACTCCAAAAGATAAACCTACAGCAGGGTATTCTTGATTGTTTCTAACAAAATCCCCAATCATCTTATCGTATCTTCCACCTGCAGCAATGCTAGATTTAATTTCTGAATCTTTAGCAAAAACTTCATAGACAGTTCCGGTGTAATATGCTAATCCTCTTGCTAAACTAGGAATAAAACTAACTTTAGTATTCATTAAATTCAAATAATCAAATAATGATTCAATTTCTTTTACTGGTTCATCTCCAAGTTCTTTTTTCAAAAATTCAAGATTCTTTTTGGTAGAAGATTTATCTTCTGTTAACATTAACAATGAATCAATCATTTTTTTATCCAGACCATTTTCAGATAATTCAGATTCTACTCCGCTCCTTCCAATCTTTTCAATTTTATCAAGACTCAAAATAGAAGACATCCATTTGTCCTCGGGAATTCCTGATTTTTTCATTATTGCATCTAGAACTTTTCTATTATTTACTTTGATTTCAACATCGATTTTTAAGTCATTAAAAACAAGACTGGCAATTTTTAATAATTCAGCTTCCGAAAGCATATCTTTACTTCCTACAACATCTGCATCACACTGAGTAAATTCTCTAAATCTGCCTGCTTTTATTGGACCATCTCTAAATACTTGTCCTATTTGATAACGTTTAAATGGTAGTTTAATTGTTGGCGTGGTTGCAATGTATCTAGCAAAAGGAACAGTTAAATCATATCTCAAACAAAGATCTCTTTCTCCTTGATCATTTAATTTAAAAGTTTCTTTAAGAATTTCAGATCCGCCTGCATATTTTGAGGCAAGAACATCAAACCTTTCTATTATGGGGGTATCTAATGGATTGTAACCATACAACTCGAAATACTTTTGAATTGTTTGTACAATTTCATTTTTTTTAATCTTTTCTTCAGGATTAATGTCCTTTACACCCTTAGCTAGTTGTATTTTCATTTTTGCCTCCTTAAAAAAAGAGGGCGGCTGCCGGGAATTGAACCCGGTCCCAGGGTTCCACAGACCCCGATGCTAACCGGTACACCACAGCCACCATTCTCTAATTGTGTTGTAGAATCTTTTATAAAACTTTTCAGAAAATTTGAGAATTGCGAAGCATCTAATTTAACAGTGAATACAATCAGCGCTTAATGCGCCTTGGGCCTCGGTTTTATTCATCATTTTTTTGTGTAATTGTTTATATTTAATAAATATTGTGATTTGTTTGGGGATGTGTTTAAATGAATGAACGATAAGTTTTTGCTTCATTAAAAATGCGTTCTAGCGCTTCTTTTGTGTATCTTTGTTTTGGTATAATTCCAAGACATTCTGCTACAATTTTTACAAGATTATTTGTGTTTTGTTTTGTTTCAGATAATGTGCTATCAAATTGTAATTCTCTTAATTCTGCTTTTTCTCCAACATTACTATCACTTTTAAAATGATTTATTGAACAATAAATAAAATTTTTTGAAGATGTTCTACTCGTAATTGGTCTGTTATTATATGGATTTGTGCCCATATTTGAATTCCAAATACTAATATATTTTGCGGGAGCTTCACATTGATTACAATCTTCTTCTGAAACAAAATTATTTGCAACGAAATTTACAAAATCAAATCTTTCCTTTAATTCACCATATTTAACTTTAGCAATAATGTATTTGAAATATGTGTAATCTTTTAGTGCAAGTTGTTCAACTGATAATGCTGCATCTCCTTTAATTGCAGATCCATATTTTCCAAAGGGCATTATAACTGGCATTTTGTTGTCCTCATATTTTCACAAATTTTACTGAATCCTATGTTGAAATATGTTTCGTTAAAAACACAATCTTTGAACGAATCTTTTAGTCTTTGTTGAATGTTTCCATTAAATGAAATGCTAGTTGTTGGACTTAGTTTATAATTCAAAAATATTCCTTCTCTTAAATGAGATAATCCTTTATTTGAATTGAAATACTTATTGTTATAAAATAATTCTGCATCAATTGAAGCGGAAAGATTGTCCGATATTTTTGATGTTGGTAAATCTTTTTTTGCGGTGATGCTTGCATGCCAGCTATCTTCAAAATCTCCAAATGCTTTTCCTGTATTAAAGTTTAAGTTAATTGGTTCTGTGTTTAAATTTGCATTTAACTTTATTTCTTTTGCATCGCTAAATGTGCTGTTTGGAAATGTGTAATATCCAAAAGTTCCTGTTAAATCTAAAGAGGTGTTTTTGTTTAATTCAAAGTTCTTTTTTGCATTTAAGAAATAATCTACTTCCATCACTTTATTTTGATTTAAATCAAAGTTAGCCCAGGTTCCAAAAGAAAGGTCATCATTTCCAACTTCAACATAGGGCTGATTCATGTAAATATTTCCAAAATTCATTCCTGTAAACATGTTTTTATTTGTAACAGAATTGCTTAAGAAACCATATGTGCTTTTAGTGTTTTGTTTGGTGGTTGGTTCTTGATCCTGTGCAAATAATGTGGTTGTGCCAACTAATAGTCCTAGTGCCGTAATTGTTGCAAATATTGTTTTATTCATTGGTTCATCCTCTATTTAGAAGTATAAACATTAGAAGTATTTAAAGTTTATTATTTTTCATCATTGTACAGTGATTACATTCTTTATTTTTGTAATTAAACTAAAAAATCTGAGGGCAAAAGATTTATAAACAGTTCATCTTTCCTCAGAACCATGGTAGTAGTTCAAGATAGATCATTAAGAAAGCCAAGTGGCGCAAGAAATACGAGCACAAGAACAAAGAGACAACATATGGTAGGAAGCAAAGCTTCACTAACAGGGGTTTCTAATGCACGAGTTAGAGTTAGCAGAGCAAGAAGCGGAATAGTAAAACAAGGACTTCTCTCAGCGAATACTGCTAATGTTTACGATCCAAAAACTAAAAAACATATGAAAGCTAAAATATTAAATGTTAAAGAAAGTAGTTCCAATCGAAACTATGTTAGACGAAACATAATGACCAAAGGAACTATAATCGAAACAGAAAAAGGACTGGCAGTTGTAACAAACAGACCAGGACAAGAGAAAGTAATAAACGCAGCATTAAAATAAATTTTTTTTGAGGGGTAATTAAAATGGAAAGTATGGCAAGACCTTTAGATGCATTGAATAAAGCAAGAAGCAAAAGAGTATTAGTAGAACTAAAAAATGGAAGACAATACGTAGGAAATTTAATATCTTTTGACATTCATATAAACACAGTTCTAGAAAATGCAGAAGAAAGAATCGATGGAGAACTGAAAAAACAATTAGGAACAGTTTTCATAAGAGGAGATACAATAACAATAATTTCACCACAATAAATCAAAAAGTGGAGAATACGTTTTTGTGAGGATAGAATATGTCAAAGGGAACACCCTCAATGGGGAAAAGATCGGGGAAAAAATCACACATACAATGCAGAAGATGTGGGGAAAAATCATATCATATTACTAAAAAGATTTGCTCAAGTTGTGGCTTCGGAAAAAGCGCAAAAAAAAGAAGTTATTCTTGGCAAAAGAAATAATCTTTTCTTAGTGAATTATAGTATTTTTTCTTCAAGTTGAACATTGCGAATGATTTCTTTGAGAGTAGTTGTTATAGTTAGTTACAAGAATTTGTTTTTCTGATTGTGTATTTATTCATTAATAAAAAAATATTTAAAACACAGGAGTGCAGTAAAGTAGATGGTTCTAACAAAAAGCAAAGAAAAGATGCTGTTCGAAGGGTTTTCAATCTTTATGCTTATAGTATTATTTTTCATATTGGTAACAACGGCAGTTAATACGTCTGCTCCATTTTACATGGTTTTATTTGGATTTGCTCCAACTCTACTTACTATAATTATCGGGTTATTAATATATGAAGAAATAGTTTTATCAAGAACCATAATTTGGTTAACACCATTTGTTCTAGCAGCGTTGTTTTTAATATTTGCAAACGGAGATAGAATACTTAGAGAAAATTTAGATATAGCCAGTTTAGCTGCAATAAACATACTATTTTCGGCGATATACTTGGCAATCTTTTTTGTTTTACTCACTCTTTTAGAAAAACCAGTTAAAGAAAAAATAATAAAAAAGACACAACAATTTGTGCAACAACCTATTATAAAATCTTCTCCACTAACTATTAAAGAATACATTTCATCAATTGAGGATAAATCTAAAGCACTCAACTTTGTAATAGGAAGAGTATATAACAAATATCATGGTGGCTCAAAAGAATTAAGAGAAATAATTTCAATCAAACCTGATTGGTATAATGAATTTTCAGAATCGATGCAAAATGAAGAAAAACCAGATAAAAAAAGAATGTTACAAATATTAAGTAATTTTGAAAACAAATTAGATTTACTCGAGAAAACAGAAAAAGAAGTATTTGGAGACAAGTTTATTTTAAGTTTAAAAAATCTTGAAAGAAACAAGTACGGAACAGAACAAATACTAAATGTTCTAATGAAAAATGATAAAGATCCTGTAGAATCTTATTACAAAGGTGCAAAAGAATTCTGTGCAAAGTTAAAAGAAGAGTTACAAAAATGAACAAACAAATCTTTTTACTTGGATTTCTTATGATTTTAGTGGCTTTGTTGTCCGCATGTTCAACTACATATGTTTGCTACGATGGCACAACTCAAGGTTCAATTGAGAAATGTCCTACTGTTGCTGTTCCTAAAGTTGTTGAGAAGGATGCAGAAAAAGCAGCAGATAACTTCGGACAAGCATATGCTTTGGCAAAAAACGATAGATACACTAGAGTTAATACATATAGAAATGAATCAAACTGGAACATAAATGTGCTGTTTACTAACGTGAAAACTAATAACGTGGCACAAGTGACTTTGCAAATTGATGGGGTAACAGAATCTGTTACATGTATATCTGGTTGTGAATATATTTTTCCTCTAAATTTAACTGAAACAAACGTAACTAATTCTACAGATTAATCATTTATATATTTCTTTTCTCAAACCAATTTTTGTCACGAAGATGTTTCTTTTTTCAATATCAGCAATTACTCTATAATTTCCTACTCTTAATCTGAAATCTGATCTTTCCTCTAATCTTTTAAAATATCTAAAAGGATTTGTTTTAGAAAGAATTATTTTGTTAAAAATTCTAGATTTAAGTTCTTTATTAAGCTTGTTCAAACATTTAATTGCATCTTCATCAAAAATAATTTCAAAGGCCAAGTCTTCTTCTTGCATTCTCTTCTGTTAAGTAAAGCCCTTTTTTTATTCGTTCACGAGCTTTCTGAATATCCTTTGCAGTTTGTTGTGAAATATCCGGTTGTTTCTCAGCGTTTTTAGCGATAAAAATCAATTTTTGAATAACTTCCTCATAAGATTCATTCTTATACTCTCTAAATAGATCTAATTCTGTTTTTGTTGTGTCTCTTAACTTTACAGTTGTTATCATTATACTTCAGTATACTTTGGTATCTTTTTATATTTTTTGGAAATTTTATCAAAAAAAATTGCAAATAGTTAATTATATAAAAGAAACAACGTTCGCAAACAATGCTCAGAATGCAGCGAATTGGGGTTCAGAACGCTGATTATCTGTGTACTGGGTTCATGCGGAGTTGCCGGAGTGGTCAAACGGGACAGGCTTAGGACAATTCCTAGGTGGCAAACAAGGTATGCTGAGCCTAAAAGGCGATGATTGTAAGATACCTGTTAGCTTAGTGCTTACGCAGGTTCGAACCCTGCACTCCGCATTCATTCTCTTTTGAATATATTATTGAGATGTTTAGCGTCATGAAGATGCTTTATTAAGATATGTTCTTTAATTTATAAAAACAAAATGTAGTAATTGTGAAGTGATAAATGGTTCAAATGCCTTAATTTGCCATTTACAGCTTGTTTAGAGCGTAAAAGGGATGTGTGAGTGGGGGAGGGGCGCGAAAACTTTATAAATCAAACTAGATACTGGTAACCTACAAACATTAGACTATACATAGGTAGCTCTGTATGTGCGGGCTTAAATTAATTATCAACCGGAAGGGTGATTATTAGCGCAATCTGTGCATAAAGAGCGAAAACGTAATAGTCACAGAGTAATAAACACGGAGGTGTTTGAATGAACGTGAAAAAAACAATAAAAAAAATGTCAGCAATTTTAGCTGGAGCAACCATGATTGGAGCTACAGTTTTAGGAGCAATGGCATACGATTTGAGCAGCTACCCAAGTCCATTTGTAACAGATGGCGTATTTAATGGGAAATTAGTTGTAGGAGAAATGGCAAAGCCATCCGATATGCTAGGAGTAACAGATATTGCAGCTAGCTTACAAGCAGCTTCAAAGACCGCAGTAGCAGGAGGCTCAGGAGTCTCAACAACAGTTACAGGTGGAAAAGATTACGACGAAATAGTATTAAACGGAGCTTGGGGCTCAGCTGTTAATTTGACAGATACTAAATTGTCTGGGTTTAAAGACACAACAACAAGATTCAATGATGATGACATTGACTACCATGAGCAATTGGAGCTTGGAGCAACAGCATTTGAGTTTCAAACATCAAGTGATGGTGAAAAAGACTTTGCTAACCAAGTATATGCTATAACTGATGCATCTGCAATTGAGTACAGACTCTATTTTGATGACTATGTGAATACATCTCTTGTAGGATCAGGCACTGGAGAAGATTACTTGGAGTTTGCATTATTAGGAAGACAATTAACAGTAACAGGTGTTGATGCTGACGATTATGGATTTACAGTAGAAGCTTCTAGCGAACATTTCTTAAAACAAGGACAAGAAGTTGAAGTAGCAGGAAAAACTGTAACTCTAGAAAGAGTAGGAGAAACGTCAGTAATAGTAGTTGTTGATGGACAAAGAAAAGTTATTGCTAGTACAGGATCTGCAACATTCGATGAAGCAGACGACTTTGAAGTTGAAGTTGAAAGTATCTTCTATGAACAAGGCGCAACAGACAATGGAGCAAACTTGAAACTGGGAGATTCATTAACAGAATCAGCACAAAGTGGACAACCAGCAGAACTATTCGGTGAACCTGACAAAACAACAGAAGCTGATTGGTTATGGAGTATTGATTTATCATCAGAAACTGCAGGAGAACAATATGTTGGTATCGTAAACAATATTGACAGAACAGATCTTGACAGTAGCGAAAAAGAAAGACCAGCACTTGCATTAGGAGAAGAATTATCTTTCCCTAACAACTATGTAAGCATGCAATTCTACGCTTTGGAAACAGCATACGATGATTACCAAACAGTAACCCTGGAGTATGTGTACCAAAGTATAGATCTTGATGACGACAACACCATGACTGTTTCAGATGGTTCTGGATTGATTTTGTCTGCAGATGAACAAATCTTCGAAGTAGATGGAATCGAGACAGACACTGTTTACATTGTAGACAATGGTGCTGCAGCATATGAAGTATGGTATGATGATGGTAGTGACGAAGTCAACGCATCTACAACAAGTGCAGTAGTTACAATAAAAGTTGATGACGATTCAATTACCTTAGAAAGACCAGCAGTAGTTGATTCGTTAATCAACTTTACAGACTTTACAAAAGCATTTAACTTAACCAATGGTGGAGTAGATGCAGTGTATTTCTTTGTAGAAACAGACAACTCTGATGAACACTTCGGTCTATTGGATGAAGATGAAGCAGGAGAACTACAGTACTCTTCAACAGGATTACAAGGTGGCGTAGCAGATATCGGAACAAAGGATTATGACTACATGACTGATTTCGGAGTAATCATACCTGAACCTAAGTCACAGTTTGGTAGTGGAAGTAGCTTTGAGATAATGGTTCCAACAAACCAACAGAAAGCAACATTACTTGTTAAAACAAGTACAACATCTGTTGGACCAAGTGGAGACGACTCAGGAGCTTACACAATAAATCCGATACCAGTAGGTGCAACAATCCTAGACAAGGATGCTGAAGGCCTAGTAGGAACAACACCATTAGTAGTAGTAGGTGGACCATTTGTTAACACAATATCCGCTGAATTAATGGGCAACCCAACAACAGAAGACATCAACGCAATGTTCGAACCTGGACTTGCTAAGATCAAACTGTATGCTGACAAGAATGCAATCTTAGTAGCAGGATACAATGCACAAGACACCTTAGGTGCAGCATATGTACTAGCTGACTACGTAGATTACGCATTAACTGGAAGCGAAGTTGAAGTTGTAGTTCCATCACTACAGTCTTTAAGCGTAAGAACACCAACCTTACCATCCGATAAGGCAGATGTTCCTGTAGCACCTGTAGAACCACAAACTGAGTAAGTGAATAACTAACTCAATTTTTTTTTCTTTTTTTTTTATTCTCATCTTTTATCAAAAAGTTTAAATATTATCTAGATTGTAATTCATTCATGAAAAAAGAGGAATTATTTCTAGTATTAGTTTTGGTGCTCTTGTCATCTGTAAGTGTTGTAAGTGCAGGAACTGATGAAATTCATAATGATTGGCATAAGTATAGGGATACATTTCAAATTGGAGATGATGTTTATAGATTAAGATTATTGGAATCAGATTTAGATCAATTAAGAGTTGATTTTAATAATGTAACAGTGCTTGTTCCAATTGATTCTTGTCAAGATTATAATGAATATGATTTTTGTTATGATGAATATAGTTATGATGTTGATGAAGTTGATATTTCTGATCTAGGAGTTGTTATGCCCGGAGTTAGTTTTAGAGTACTAAAATCATATTCAGAGTCGCTTTCATCATATTTGAACTTGAATCATTATTATGAATATACATCAGACATAGGAGTAAAAAATACAGTATATGTTAAATTTGAAAATACTGGAACTGCTTGGGCTAATCCTATTAAATACGAAGTAACTCTTCCTGATACGGTTGAACTAGTATCAAAAAGATCTTTTACCCAAATAGGTAACAAGTTGGAAATGATAACTAGCCTTCCTCCAGATGGAGTGGTTGAGTACGACTTTTCGGTAAAATCAAATTCCACAGGAACACATACATTTAATTATGTAATATCGTCTACAGACGAAGTAAACGGAGAACAAAACTCAACAGGAAGTTTTGAAATGGATAGCCCAGAAATATACGGATATGAGTATACTAATTGGCTTTATCCAGAATCTGTTGGATTATATGATGATTCAGAAATCGGAATTACTTTAACAAATACTTTGGATAAAGATTCAATAACAATAAAGAAACTTGTCCTTAATGCACCGCCATCTCTATCCTTGGTTCCTTCAGTCGGAACACTTTATTTCGCGAAATTCGGGCAATACAAAGGAGCAATAGATACAATTGATCCTGGAAAGACTAAAGATTTTAAGTTGAAGATAAGACCATTTTATACAGGAACATATAATCTTACAGGGGAGATTGAATTTGAAGTATTAAATAAAACATATTCTGATAATTTTAGTAAAATATTAAGCGTGACTGAGGGAGGAATTCAATCAAACCTTTGGTTAAGCAAATATGATGTGATTTCTGGAAGCGAATTGTTTTTGTATTTTACTCTGGAAAATTATAATGATGATTTAATTTATACTGATTTTGATATAGCTATTGATGGAGGCTTTTTTACTGAACATACAAATTTATCTGCACTTAATAATAATCAAAAAGTGCAACTAATTGTGAAAGAATTAACTGTGCCAATGTTAGAAGCGGACAAGGAGTATAATGTTACTGCAAAAATTGAATATAAAAATCCTGCAGGACAATTTAGAACACTTACAAATCAAGTTACTTTGTATGTCTCAGGAACAGGATCGCTACTAACACTAAGACAAGAAGCAAACAAAGAAAATGTAAATAGAGGAGAAGAAATAATTGTGGAAACCTATGTTGGTAATTTGAAAGATGATTATTTTGGAGGTATATCTGTCTATGATGAATTGCCAAAAAATATTGAAGTTCAAGTTGGACAGGCCAGTAATCAAATAGGTTTGCAGGGAAAAGAAGAGAAGAGAGCATATTTGTATAAAATAAGAGTTCCAGAAGATTACGCAGATAATAAAATCGAAATAAAATCAACAGTTAAATTGCCTGATTATGATTACGAAATAAATTCAACAAAGACAATATATGTTAATGATGCGCAACCACAAGAACAACCACAAGAAGAGCAAAATTTGGATGTAAATATAGAAGATACAGGTCCAGAAGTTAAAGAATCTTTGTGGACTAAGATTACAAAAGGAATAGGAGACTTCTTTACAAGATTATTCTCAAGAAATAATTAGAGTTGAATTCCTGAGAAAATATTGTGTTTATCTCTTATTAATTTTATTTTGATTGTTCCTGAGGATTTTGAACAATTTAAAACGGTAATGCAACGATCACTCGCTTCGCCTAATGCTTCGTGTGTTGTTCTTCCAAAACTCTTTAGATTAACTGAAATTATTTGACCTTTTTTGAAAGGTTTTGGAAATGTTTCATCTGGATAAATTTCAAAAGTATTTTCTGTAATTATTAATTTAACATCATGTTCTTTTTCTTTTTGTTTTAGTAAATCAAAAAAAGAGTCCCAAGACATTTGTTCAGCAATATTACGTCCACTCTTGTAATTTAAGTAATTCTGAATGCCTATGCTAGGGTATTTTTTGTTCTTAATAGTCTTTGACAATTCTATTATACCATCTAACTCTTGCTCGTTCTTTCCAGGAATAACTACGGGTGCTAAAAGAATATCGACCTTTCCTTCACAATATTTAATCATTTTTAGAAGATGATCTAGATTAAATGGGCCATTTGCAAGCTCAGATGCAAGCGTCTTATCTAAGGTATGTATTGATAAATTTATTCTAGTTAATCCTGCAGCCACTAATTCATCAATAAATTTAGGATTAAGAGTTAAACCATTAGTATTGATGGAAATGACTTTTACATTAGAGATGGATTTTAAATCTCTAATTAACTCTAAAAGTTTAGGATATAATAACGGTTCTCCTTGAGGGCCTATGTTCGCTTCAATTGGATTTTTCTTGATAGATGCTAGTTTAGCAAACTCCTCAACCAAGTATTCCTCCTCAACAACAATATCGGTTTTATCATTAACTCCCTCGCTAACTGAGCAGAATATGCAGCTAAGATTGCAACCCGTAAGGGGTTTTACCTCAATAATATTACTTCCACGATCAACGAGACCAAATTCATTTGTTCCAATTAAAGGAATTCCAGAATTTCTATGTATGTACAAAGTTTTTTTGTTTCTAACTTTGTGAAATAAATTAGAAAAACCTTTATCTATGATTAATGAAAGCTTATTTCTTGCCTTTTTCTCAGAACACTCAAAGTTTATTGAACCATCAACAACTTCAAATTGGGAGATATCAGATAATTCATCACTAGAGATATCAAAATAGTAATTTCTGATGAACTCAGCTCTAACAAAAGTTTTATCTTTCTCTGAAATTATTCTGAATTTCAGATCTTCATACTCTATTTTACAGGACATTCTTATAGAAAACAATGTTAAGTTTTAAATATTCTGTATGTTCAATAAACCCTAAAATATATAAAAGAAACAGAATAAGGATTATTATGCAAAAACAAAATCGAGATTTAATAACGCTTTATGCAAAAGCAGTAGTTTTAGCAAATAAAAGACACGAAGGACAAATAAGGAGAGTAAGCGGAGAACCATATTTTATGCATCCCTTAAGGGTTTCTGAACGAGTAGGTACAACTTTTGAAAAGCATAAAAACATTGATGTCTTGAGAATTACTGCAATACTTCACGATTTGCTTGAAGATACACAAACTACTGAACAAGAACTCTCGGAAACATTTGGGAAAGAAATAACTACGCTTGTAAAAGAACTGAGTGAAAATAAGAAATTGCCTAGGTGGGAAGCTCATAAAGAATTCTTGGAGAGATTAAATGCCACAAAAGAGGATGTGAAATTAATAAAATTGTGTGATATACAAGATAATCTTGATACAATCGATGGAAATATTTCTTGGCAAGGATTTTTACAAAGAAGCAAAGAAATTCTGGAAAATATGACTGTGACTGGAGAAGATTATAAAGATATCTTTGAACTTCAAAAGAAAAATACTTTGCATAAAATAAATCAAGAATTACAAAAAAGAACTGAATGATTCTTTTTTTATCTTTTATTTCTCCACAACAGCTCTGATGAAAAATTTCGAAAATTTGTTTATTATAGTGGACAAAATCAATGAGTAAATCATAATAAGAATAACAAGATTAGCAATAATGGTTAAATTAGGATCTCCGTAAAATACTAAACTGAAGGCTAGAACTGCTACTGCTATGCCCTTAGGCATATTCAAGGTCATGAAAAGTTTTTCTTTGTAAGAATATTCAGATGCTGCAAGACCAACATATATTGCAATATATCTTGTTAATATTAGTGTTGCAAAAATAAAAAGAGAGTTCAAGAGAAAATTTGATTCAAAAACTGGCTTCATAATGTAGCCTAATAAAATAAAGACTAGAATTTCAAGGGAATTGGATAACATTCCACTGAAACTCTGAAGGACATCTTTATGTGAGACATAAATATTTCCGAACATGAATCCTAGAACTGCGGCAGCAAGAACGCCGTTTCCATTAAGATTTTCAGCTAAAATATAAGATAATAAAGCTGCACAAATTATTGCTAATGCAGAAATTTTGTCTGAGTAAAATCTTTTCATCGCCTTAAAAAATATTAATCCAACAAGTATTCCTGAGCCTATACCTACTAGAATTTGGGTTAATATGCTTGAAATATATATTCCGTAACTTATGTTTCCTTGACTGCTAATTTGTGCAATTACATCAAGAATAATAAATGGAACCAAAACAACTAGAGGAGTGTTTAAAATTCCTTCAACTTCCAAAAAATTAACAACTTTATTTGTTTTGGACTTTAACATAGCGAAAATTGATGCAGGATCAGTTCCTGAAATTATTGCTGCAAATACTAAAGAGTATAATACTGTAATTAAATGGAAGTTACCAAATAATAAAACAGATGAAACGATAGAAATTACAATTAAGTTAATAGCTAGAAAAAGTCCTGTTACTTTTAGTGTTGAAAATGATAAATTATCAAGAACTTTGATTTCAAATTGAGAAGATCCTTGAAATATTATTAAAATAAGTGTTATTACTGCTACAGTTATTATCGTTTCATTGCTTATGTGTAAAAAACCATAGGTCTTGGATAATAACCCAATTAAAAAACCAGCAACGATCAAAAGAAGAACGTTAGATATTCTAACTTTTCTAGCAAAAAGTGAGACAAGAAGTCCGATAATGATGACTGAAACAAAATCAGTTAAAATACCCAATACTGCGCTAACTTCACTCATGAAAAACCTCTTTTTATAAACCTTAATTTAATTAAATTTAAATCTATCGATTCATTTTACTAATAAAATAAGAAAGTTTTTAATTAAAAAAAGGGTCTGAATAAGAATGGATGTGAAAAATATTCTTGAACAGGTAAAGAAAGAGTTAAGACCAGATGAAAAATCCTCTGAAAAAGCAAGAGAATTCGTAAAACTACTAAACATCACTCTATCAAATTTGAAAATAAATGCGAAAGCAGAGCTAGGAGGAAGCCTTGCAAAAGGAACTCATTTAAAAAATAAACATGATGCTGATATATTTGTAAGATTTAGCAAAGAATATAGAGGAAAGAATATTTCTGAGCCGTTAAAAAAAGTATTAAAGAAACTCAAAATAACTTTTGATGAAGTTCATGGTTCAAGAGATTATTATCAGGTCAAAAAAGAAGTTACTTATGAGATAGTTCCAGTAATGTTTGTAGAAAACTACAAGGATGCAGACAACGTTGTTGATATGAGTCCATTGCATGTGAAGTATTTTGAATTGAAAGTAAAACAAAACAAAAAAATAAGAGATGAGATAAGACTGACAAAACAATTTATGAAAGTTGCTAAAGCTTATGGTGCAGAAAGTTATATTCAAGGATTCTCTGGGCACGTTGTTGATTTACTCATTATTAATTATGGATCATTCGAAAGATTGATTAAAACAGCGTCCAAGTGGAAACATAGAACAATAATAGATATAGAAAAATATCACAAATTCCCAGAAATGAGCTTAAATTCTTCTAAAATCCTCGGTCCTTTAATAGTTGTTGATCCTGTTCAAAAAAACAGAAACGCTGCGGCAGCTGTATCTATCGAATGCTATACTCGTTTTAAAAAAGCATGTAAAGAATTTATAAAAAAACCATCTTTAGATGCGTTCAGAATCAAAACATTAGAGGAAGAATTCAAATTAGTAGTTTCAAAAAAGAAAGAAAAGATTTGTCAGATTCTTGTTAAACCATTAAATGGAAAGCGAGATGTGATTGGCGCTAAAGCTTTGAAAATAAAAGAATACTTAGATACTTCTTTGAAAAAAAATGATTTTGAAATATTATGGACGAGTTGGGATTTTTCTGAAAAGGAAACAAAAATGATTTGGATAATAAATAAACAAAAACTATCTGATACAATCATACTTGAAGGGCCATTGTTAGAAATGAAATCGTTCGTATTAGAATTCAAAAAGAAACACAAAAAAACAATAATAAAAAAAGATAGACTTTATGCTGAAGAAAAAAGAAAATACTATGAACCTGGTGCGTTGCTTAAAGATTTGATTAAGAATAAGTATGTGAAGGAAAAATGCGGCAACATAAAGATTATTGAATCATAACTTTTTTAAATCAATGATGATTTTTCTACAAAATGATGTTTTGTCCTAAATGCGGAGCAATAATGTTGCCGAAGAAAGAGAAAGAAAAAACAATATTCGCGTGTAGTTGCGGTTATGCTAATAAATCAAATGAAAAAATAGAAATAAAAGAAGAAATTAGAAATGAGCACATAGAAACACAAATAGTTGATGAGCAAGAAACGAATCTTCCAGAAACAGACACAGAATGTCCTAAGTGCGGGAATAAGACTGCAGGATATTGGTTGGTACAAACAAGAGCAGGAGACGAACCAGAGACTAAATTCTTAAAATGTACCAAATGTAGACACACATGGAGAGATTATCACTGAATCTCTTATCATCTTAGTATTCTCGTTAATTCTATAAATATTTAAAAATAAGAAAGGCCTCCTGAACAATATGGAGAATAAAAGTGATCCTAGATGGCCTTTGTATTATTCAGATACAATTCATGTTGCTAATTTGGACTCGGGTATTGGAATTTTAACTTTATGGACCAAGAAAGAAAGAGTAATTGAAAAGATTTCTGAAAAAGATTATTCATTTATAGGACAATTATACTCAAAAGAATATGGGTTGCAAATATTAGTAAGAAATTTGTTGGCAAATCCTTACTTAAGAGATTTAGTTGTTGTGGGAATAGATCTAAATGGTTCAAGTGAAGGATTAGTACGTCTTTTTGAAGAAGGAATAAACGAAGAAAACATAATAATTGGAACTGAAATTAAACTTGACGAAAAAATAAAAAAAGAACACATTGATGAGCTTAGAAGGAGAGTAAAATTACACGATTTAAGAACTATACTCGATTTCAAAGAAGTTGACAAATATTTACAGAGCTTACCAAAAAAAGAGAAAAACGGAGAAATAATAATAATTCCTTTGCCAGATGTTAATCCTCCAAGACGATTTCCAACAGATTTTTCAGGATTTAAAGTAAGAGGTAAGGATTTTTATAACGCATATAATGCATTAATTTCTTATATGTTAAGATTTGGAACATATGATCCAGAAATAAAAAAATTAGAGACATTAAATATTACTTTTTTTGTAAGTAAACTTTCTAAAAAAGATCAAGAATACTTAAAATCAAGAAAATCAAAAGATGTCAAAATACAAGGAACGCACGTAACAAATAATGGAAAAAAATTCTCCACATATTTCTTTGATGAATTAGACACTTGGGATGAATTAAAAGATTTCTTCAAACTTGTACTAACTGAAGAAAACGTGTGTGTAATGGTTGCAAGAGCATACATACAAGAAACTGATCTTGAAGATGCTGTCGAAATGATGGATAATCTAGAAGAAACCTTGAAATGGGATCAAGATCCGAACGGAAACATTGTTCTTAGAGTAGAAGAAGGAAAAATAAAAGTTATGCACCTGGGAACAAAAGGAGAAGTTCTAGATGAATTCTCAGGAAATACTGCAAAAGAAATATACAGAAAGATTGCCTCAGAAAATAGAATATCCTTATTTTATCACGCCTTAGATATAGGCGCAGAATTACAAAAAGCAGAAATAGCACTAAAAGAAGGAAGAAAATATGTCCAAGACAGAAATATTTGAAAAAATAAAAAATCAGAAAATGATTGAAGTGCAAGTAAAAACAAATGCGAATAAAACTGAGCTGGTTCAGAAAGAAGATAAATTAATATTGAGTGTAAAATCCTTGCCTGAAGATAATAAAGCAAATGAAGAAATAATAAAATTTCTGAAAAAAAATACGGGTAAAATTCCTAAAATAATTTCAGGCGCTACATCTAGAAAGAAACTTATAAAATTAGAGTGATTTATTTTTGTTTTAAATAAACATAATCTGCTTTTTCTTTAACTCTTAACTTTATTCCTGCCTCTTTTAGGAAATCTCTAGAAATTTGAGCAGCAGGATATTTTCTTCTACAAACAACTTCTTTAATACCAGAATTAATAATCATTTTAGTGCAACTAAGACAAGGTTCCATGTTCAAATAAATTGTTGAATCTTTTATTGACGAACCATGTTTTGCAGCTTGAGCAATTGCATTTTGTTCAGCATGAGTGGTTCTGACACAATGATCTCTAGAAACTCCGTCGGTGTGTAAAGTGTTTTCAATTAAACAACCTTCATCATGACAGTGAGGTAGGCCTTTTGGAGAACCATTGTATCCTGTTGCTAAAATGTGCTTGTCTCGAACAATAACGCAACCAACTAATGCTCTATTACAAGTTCCTCTGCTTGCGATAAGATCCATTATTCCAAAGAAATATTCGTCCCAATCTGGTCTCTTTAAAGTATTTTTAAGTATTGTATTAATTTTTAAATAAAAAGATTCTAAAGAAGAGTTATTTGTAATAATTATTTTCGATTTTTTCTTACAATTATCAATTTCTCTGAATTGAGCATTTCCTCCTTTATTCTCAAGTTTTTCCATTTCTAAAAATGCTTTAAGAGACTTAGGATCATTTTCCCTATTTCTAGATTTCATTCTATTGAATCTAGTTTTGGAAGCTGCATCAACAAAAACCATTGTGAAATCTTTATTTTTTTTAAAAGTCTCAATTTCATCAACTCTTCCAATAGATGTGATAATATAATTTTTATCTGATTCAAGTTTTGATAGTGCTCTTTCTGCTAAAATAGAACCACCTAATTTTTCTCTTAAATCGTTTCCGATCCATTGAAGATTTTCTCTAGTTACTTGCTTATTCATTCTTTTAAGATCTTCTCTTAGAATATCTGATAGAGAAATGTGAATGAACTTTTCTTTTGAAATAAGATAATCTGCAAAAGAATCTTTGCCAGAAGCATACTTTCCAGTTACTCCAAAAATTATTCTCATATTTTGTTGAACAAAAACTACTATAAATATGTTACTATTAAATAATGGAAATAATGAAAAGAAAAGGGTGCAACACTGCAGATAGACATTTGTTAAAAATAATTAACAAAAACACAAGTATTCGCATAATTGGTGAAAATATGCAGAAAACAGGATTATTAATAACTTTTGAAGGACTTGACTTTTCAGGAAAATCAACGCAGCTAGAATTATTTTACAAATATTTGCTAAATCAAGGAATTGCAGCAAAAATCTTTCGAGAACCAGGGGGTACACCGCTTGCCGAAGAAATAAGAACACTTCTTTTACATAAAAAAGAATACGTTATGTCTAAGGAAACAGAATTCTCATTATTTTTAGCAGCAAGATCAGATCTATACGCTAATGCAATACTTCCTTTAGTGGAACAAGGAACATTTTGTTTAACTGATAGATGTGGAGATAGTTCAACAGCATATCAAGGATTTGGAAGAAATTATGGAGATAAGAAAGAAGTTGAATATATTTTGGAATCAAACAAAAAAGCAATGCATGGAAAACAAATAGACATTACTTATTTTGTTGATGTTCCTGTGAGTATTGCTATGGCTAGAAAACAAGAAAAAATAAATGTGGGAAAGAGTCCTGATAGGATGGAATCTAATAATAACGAATTCTTTGAACGCACAAGAGAAGGCTATTTGTGGCTAAGTAAAAGAGAAGAAAGATTTAGCGTTATAGATGGAACTAAATCAATAGAAGAAGTGCACAAGATGATAATTAATGATTATCATGCAACAATTCAGAGTAAGATTCTGAAGGTATAACTCCAAAAGCTTTATAAATTGACGATTATTCCTCAGACACTATGAAGAAGCCAAAAGTGATGAAAAGACATTGTCCTTATTGTAAAAAACACACTGAGCAGAAGATATCTGAGGCTAAGAATAGAGGAAGAAGTAAAGCTCATCCATTAT
>Ga0210057_1001123_pt1 | contig 41466 bp, 39 predicted proteins | sample CryGeyCG2114_010_2_FD_183968 | JGI IMG/M metagenome (GOLD analysis project Ga0210057, IMG submission 183968) | Groundwater microbial communities from aquifer - Crystal Geyser CG10_big_fil_rev_8/21/14_0.10 (SPAdes) (version 2) | ecosystem: Environmental > Aquatic > Deep subsurface > Groundwater ... | reverse complement strand
AAGGAAAGCCTGGAGATGAAGCGCAAGGTTTTGGAAAATATGACCGACAAAGGTCTCTATCCTTACTCGAAATTTTATCTTCGCAATGTCAAGAAGCGTGATGACAAATACTGGTCAAATCATTTCTCGACGATCGGACTTGTCGGACTGAATGAAGCGAGTCTAAATTTGCTCGGTCACGACCTGACGACAGCAGAGGGTCAGCAGTTTGGCCGTGAAGCTCTGGAATTTATGCGTGAGAAAATTTATGGCTATCAGGCCGAGACCGGTAATTATTATAACTTGGAAGCAACTCCGGCTGAAGGTACGTCATACCGTTTGGCGCTCAAGGACAAGCAAATATATCCGGAAATTATGGTCGCCAACGAAGACGCAATCAGTGAGAGCAGTGAAGTCGCACCGTATTACACCAACTCATCACACCTGCCAGTTGATTTTACCGACGATCTTTTCGAAACACTCGACTTGCAAGACGATCTCCAGACCAAATACACCGGTGGCACCGTGGTTCATCTCTTTGTCGGCGAAGAAATAACTGATACGACCGCGGTCAAAAACCTGGTCAGGACGGTTTGCGAAAACTACCATTTACCTTATTTCACTGTTACGCCAACATTCTCGATCTGTCCGAACCATGGATATATTGCCGGCAAGGTTATGACATGCGAAAAATGTGGAGCCACAAACGAAGTCTATTCTCGGATTGTTGGCTACATCAGACCGATCCAACAGTGGAATTCCGGCAAAAGATCAGAATTTGACGACAGAACCACATATAAGTTTGTCGACGGCAAGGAAAAAGCGGAGGCGGTTGCCCCCAACGGGGGTCCCTTTGGGGCTATCGAAACTACTGAGATAGAATTCAGTTCTGGTGATGATCCGACAAAGAAGAAAACCAAAAAGACGAAGGAAAAGGTCTTGTCTGAGCCCAAGGTTGCTGTTGAAGAGGCACCAGAAATAAAGGTGACTATAGCTGAGGCAACTGAGCAAGCAGCGTTAATCTAGTTGCAAGTACCGAGTACACAGTACCGAGCAGCACATTTCTATCTTGACTCGTAACTCAGTCCTCGGAACTTGATACTTAAGCATGAACATCGCAGGAATCCAAAAACTAACTCTGGTAGACTTTCCCGGTCACGTAGCAGCCACGGTTTTCACCCGTGGCTGTTCGTTCCGGTGCGGCTTTTGTCACAACCCAGAACTTGTCTTGCCGGAGAAATTCAATCCGCTCTTGAGTGAGGCGCAGATTTTCGAATTTCTCGAATCGCGTTATGGCAAACTGACTGGTATCTGCTTCACTGGTGGTGAGCCGTTGATGAATCCAGACGCCGATAAATTTATCTCCCATCTGAAGGCACTTGGCTTTGACGTGAAGCTGGACACAAATGGTTCATTTCCGGATCGACTGGAAAAAATTATCAAGGACGGCGACGTCGATTATATCGCTATGGATATTAAAAACAGTTTGAGCAAGTATGCTCAAACTGCAATTCCTAATTCTAAATTTAGCACAGATCCCTTGGCTTCGCTCGGGATGACAGAAAAACTGTCAATTTCTAACCAAAGCTCAAATCAAAAACCCAAATTTTCAAACAGTGAAACAATTGAACAATCGAACAATGAGTTAACAAAGAAAATTCAACGCTCTGTCAAACTTATAATGGATTCTGGTATCAACTATGAGTTCAGAACAACCGCCTGTCATCCGCTTCACGAACTTGCTGATTTCGAGGCGATGGGGAAGATGATCAAGGGTGCCAAACGTTATTTTCTGCAAAATTACAAAAAATCAAAACGGATCGATGAGACCATTAAGTATGAGCCGTTTGCTGACGATGAACTAAAAAAAGCTAAGAAGATTATGGGCAAGTATGTAAAAGAGGTCGGAATCCGCTAACTAAATTATTAATTTACTCATATCACAAAAACCTCAACAGTAAGTTGAGGTTTTTGCTTGAGAGAACCAAATATATTTTGCAACGACAATTTTTGAAAAACCCTTCCCACCGACACGGGGTGTGTGCCGGTGAGGGGATGTTTGTCGTTGCGTGTTGCAACTTTTGTGGGGGGGGGTGTGTCCGCTTGGAAAAGCGGAGTGGTGTGATGGGCTGTGATCACACGGCCGCGAAGCCGACGATCTGGAAGATCTCTGGTAGAGACGTAGAAGTCTGGAAGAAGGTCGCTTCCCTTTTACCTTCTTCGGTTTCCGGTTCGATCACGAGGATGTACTTCTGCCCTCGATAGTAGTACGCCGCTGACGGGACGACGAGTCGCTGGTCTTTTGGGAGTAGCGGAGCAGCTACCAGCGCCACTTCCCAGTCGCCTTGATGGCGTTTTTGCTTCTTCACGGTGGCAATTGCATGCTCGGGCCGGTAAACATTCTTCGGTTGTCCCAGCAATGCCACTTTCCAGGCAGAGGTCATATTGCCTTCATCGGGGTTGGGCAGGTGGTCCTCAATCCATTCCAGCGCAGGATTGAGACCGATCAACCCGGATCGCTCGACCAGGGCTATGATATCCTGGCTGTGATCTACCTCGAAAGCGGTCTCTGTGGTAGTCAGCGCGATTGCCATGTGTTGCTCCTTGGATAGCAGGTTCTGCCCCTTGTCTCCTCACAAAACGCCTGGGCGTCTCGCGAAGACCCAAGGTACTGCTACAAAGTTTATCAGATGGGTGATTTCTGTCAATTGTTGATAACTGACGCCAAGCGTCATCTTGAGCTCACCACAGATTCTTTTATTGACATTTTACAATATAGGACTAAATTATAAATATGGAGCAACTTGCTCTCATCACGAGCCGGAGGGATCATGTCGCAATTATGCGTCCGTCTTTGGGTTTTCTCGAAAAGATAGAGAACGGCGACAAGACGATCGAGTCTCGCTGGTATTTGCAGCGATCCGCGCCTTGGGATGAAATTAGTGCCGGTGACACGATCTATTTCAAAAACGCCGGCGAGCCGGCTTCGGTCAAAGCCAGTGTTGCCGATGTTCGACATTTAGCCAGATTAAATCCGTTCAAAATCCGTCAACTTCTGGATGAATTTGGTTCGCGTCTCGGCTTGACGAAATCTGATTCCGACAGCTATTTCACCGAGATTAAAAACAAAAAATTTGGTATTCTCATCTATCTTCAAGATGTCAAGAAAATCAGACCGTTTGATATCGACAAGCGTGGCTTTGGTACGATGTCGGCCTGGCTCGTCATCGAAAATATTGATAAAATTAAACGAGTCAAAGCACAGACATTTAAGCAAAATAAATTGCTGAGGTGAAAAAATGAACATTGTTAAAAAGGCTAAGAAATATTGTCTTTCGATTATTGATGAAAGCGACGACATTTTCAGCCTCGTGACACATTTACCAGAGGCGGAGAAATGGGCGGAGAAGATTTGTGATCTTCGTCCAGAAGCTGATAGAGAGGTAGTTTTGTTGACAGTTTGGCTCCATGACGTTTCGCATTATGTTGGCGACAGAGATACTGACCACGCTGTCCGGTCTGAAAAAATGGCTAAGGAATTCCTGGAGAAAAACCAATACGATCCGAAAAAATTGCCAATGGTGCTACACGGTGTTCGTTCACATCGCAATCGTGACGTTGCTCCAGAAACGATCGAAGCAAAAATATTTGCCTGTGCTGATTCGGCTAGCCACATGACTGACATTGCCTATCTTTTGATGATGCAGACTGGTCGATTTGAGTATTTGGCTGGAAAGCTGGAACGGGACTTCAGAGATGTTAATTTCTTTCCTGAGATACACAAAATGCTTTCCCCTGTTTACCGAAGTTGGAAAGAGTTGGCCAAAAATTACAAAGCACTGCACCTTATAGAGAAAGTAAAACCAAAATCAGAGTTCGGATTCAATTAATGGCTCGCCTGTCATTTGTCATCTCGGTCTGACCGCCGGCAAAGCAGGGAAGTCGCGGTATAAAGTTTTTAACTTGCTCAGTTTCCGTTTCCACTGTATGACAGATCTAGCTTAATTCTGTATTCTGTATTCTTAATTCTTGCCTTATGACTTACAAAACACATCTCTCAATGGGAATACTGTTTTCGAGCATTGTATTCCTCAATGTCGATAAATTAGAACTCTCGACCAGTCTGGCGATAATTTTGTTTTTTTCAACATTGCTCGGAGCCAGCACGCCGGATCTCGATACGCCGGCCGGGGGGTTGTGGCAGAAGATTCCGGCTGGCAGTATCTTGTCGCGAATTGTCCGCCCAGTCTTCATCGGTGGACACCGTCATCTGTCGCATTCACTCATCGGCATGGGAATTTTCATCTTTTTGTATTCGTTGTTATTAAAATGGCTTGGTCTCTTTTTTCCTCTATTACCTATAACTTCGTACTATATACTTTTGTCTTTCGTTCTAGGCTACGCCTCTCATCTTTTTGCCGATTCCCTGACTGAAGATGGCGTGCCGCTGCTCTTCCCTCTCGACTATCATTTCGGAATTCCACCGAACCCATTTCAAAAAGTCCGAATCAAGACAGGCCAGTGGTTTGAAAACTTGGTCGTTTATCCGCTCGTAAACCTGGCAATTTTGATTATTATATATCAATATTATATTCATATAGTAAAAAGATAGCTCTCGGAGTTGATAATTGCTACAAAAAGTTTATCCTGAGCGTGGATTTTTTAATCCGGATAGTATATTATTAAAGCTGAAAGCAAGGGTGCTTTGCACTCTGGTCGAAGCTTGGTTAATTATTTAGATTTTTTAAATTACGTGCGGTTTGAAATAGTCTCTTGATTGTTTTGAGTCATGTACTAATTTAAAATCTACTTAAGGTGAATATGGAAGAACGAAGAGAAGATTTTGCTCCTGCTGAGCCAAATCAAAAACTTTTCATTGGCGGACTGGCTTGGGCTGCGACCGATGAAGATCTCAACGAGGCCTTCGCTCCCTTTGGTAACGTAGTCTCCGCTTCAGTGGTCAAGTACCCCGACACCGGCCGATCAAAAGGTTTCGGTTTCGTCGAGTACGAGACAGTTGAAGAGGCGACCAAAGCCAAAGAAGGGCTAGATGGTAAGGAAATAGCTGGCAGGCCGATCAAAGTTGATTTTGCCCGTCCGCCACGAAAAAGAGAAGAGTAAGTTGCGAAGCAACTGATCCTTTATCTTTTAAAAATATCCTGTAGTGAAAGCTATGGGATATTTTTTTTATGTGGCAAAAATTTCTAATTTCTAATTTCTAATTCCTGCCTCGCCGGCAGGCGGGTCTAAACAAACTTCAAATCTCAAGCACTAAATCTCAAATAAAATCACAATCATGCAATCAGAATTTGTTTTAAGATTTTGGGCGTGAAATTTAGTTAGAGCAATTAGGTCAATTAGATTAATTAGGTTAATTAGAAATTTGTTCGGGTTTTCCCCAGAAATAGGACTAATCCACAGTTGATATATACCAGGGAGGGGTATATTGTGGAAACTAGGGGGTATGGCTGGGGAAAAGAAAACTTTTCCCCAGAAGTCCAAATTTCTAATTTCCCCCAAAGGGGAGCCTTCGGCTTAATTTCTAAAGGTGTCATCCTGAGCCAAGCCGATTGATCGGCTGGCGTGAGGATTTTATTGCTGCACGCGAGATTTTTTATCATTACAGGTAGCATTGAATTTTTCGTATTTTTGTATCAGTTTGTATTTTCGTGATTTATTATGAAACACCAATCAATTTACAATCGACTACGTCGCATCGAGGGTCAAATTCGCGGCATTGAAGAAATGATCGCCAAAGATCGACCAACCGAAGAAATTTTTGTTCAGCTTGCTGCCGCGAAGTCATCCTTGTCATCAACGTTGTCAGCTTTTATCGAGTCACTACTAGAGCAAAAGGATTCTGATTCAAAAATCAGTCTGACTGCCGAGCAGATCAGACTGATTTTGAGATCGATCAAATAAAATGACGATTTACTTTATGTAAAGCCGAAACCACCCGGTAGGGGGTGGTTCGGGTGAGTCTGACAACGGCTTGTTGGCAGCGGTTCTGTGTGATCAGGTGCGCTGGATCTTGATTTTGGCGAGCTGTACTCCCAAGATCCATGTCTGGTTGAGCGTGTCGATCGCCCAATCGACGTCATCCTTGTTTGGGCTGTCCGAATTGAACAGCACTCGCTGGCACTGGTCGAATTCGGCCTGGGCGCAGTCCGCGACGCTCCGGCCGGCGGCAATCTGTGCCTGCATGGCGACGGCCCATTGCTCCGCTAGTCTGATGCCGTCCCGCCCCTCGCCACGAAGCTTGGCGGTCTGGTAGAACCAGAGGCCCTCGTCGCGAAGTTCGACCGTCTCATCGCGAGTTGGGATGGCGATGCGCTCCCTCGAGTTATAGAGAGGCACCAGTTCGCTCATCACAGCTCTCAAACCCCTGTCGTACTTCTCCTTGACGTGAGGCAGTTTGCGGAAGAACAGCATGGGCATATCCCAATACAGTCCCCACTTAATATTGGCCCTGACCTTCGCTCGCCTCTGGATTTCCATGTAGAAAGAGGCTGGTGGGCAGTCAAGGAAACCAGGTCCCCATTCAAGGACAGCGACATGCCATCCTCGGTCGTCGTTCTCGTTCATCAGCGATCTCCCTACTGTTTGTATATAACAAAATCGAAAAATAATCAACCCAGATTTGCAAAAAAATAAATCAATAATAAAATCAGCCTGACTTCCGAGCAGATTAGACTAATTTTGAGATCGATCAAATAAAGTTAATGGAATATAAATCAACATCAACAATTTCAAACGATCGTTTGAAATTGTTGATGTTTGGCAATTAGATTTAAATAATTTGAGATCAACCCTAAATACAATCAAAACCACATCATAAAGATGCGGTTTTGGCTCACGCTATTTCAAATTTAACTTAGGCGCGTTCGTTCTGGACGAGAGCCTTGATAGAGAGTGAGATGCGACCCTTCATCGGATCGACTTCGACGACCTTAGCAGTAACTGTTTGGCCGACTTTCAATTTATCCGATACTCGCTCGACTCGCTCATCAGAAATCTGAGAAATATGAATCATACCGTCGAGCCGTGGTGAGATCGCCATGATAGCACCGATCTCTTTGCCGGTCATCCGATCTTTTTTTATTTCGATAATTTCGCCAGTGAGGATTTCACCGACCTTGATCTCGCGAGTCATCAGTTTGACTGTTTCTATCGCCTTAGCACCCATCTCTGGGTCAATCGAAGAAATCATCACAGTGCCGTCATCCTCGATATCGATGTTGGTGATCTCTTTGCCACCGCAATCTTCTACAATTTTTTTAATATTTTTGCCACCCGGACCGATCAATTCGCCAATCTTATCAGGATTAATCTTAATTGATTCGATCTTCGGCGCGTACTTGGAAATTTCCGCTCGTGGTGCCACGATGACTTCAAGCATAGCACCGAGAATTTCCATCCGGCCTTTCTTGGCCTGGCTCAATGTGTCGCGAACAATGTCATAAGTAAGACCGGTAATTTTGGTATCCATCTGGATGGCAGTGACGCCGTCAGCGGTACCAGTCACCTTGAAGTCCATGTCACCGGCAAAATCTTCGAGACCCTGCAGGTCGGACAAAACGCGGTATTCTGAAGCGTCATCATTTGTCACCAACCCCATGGCGATACCGGCAACTGGTTTCTTGATCGGAACACCAGCGTCCATCAGAGCGAGAGTCGAACCGCAAGTGGCGGCCATCGAACTTGAGCCGTTTGAACTCAAGATCTCTGAAACGAGTCGAATAGTGTAAGGGAACGTCTCAGAGTCAGGAATCATCGGCTTGAGCGCTTTTTCAGCCAGATAGCCATGACCAATTTCACGTCGTCCAACGCCACGAACCGGCTTGACTTCACCGGTTGAATAAGGCGGGAAGTTGTAGTGATGCATGAAACGCTTGGTCGATTCGCCCTCCATCGTGTCGATAAACTGCTCCATCCCCGGAGAAGCCAGCGTTGCTATAGTCAATGCCTGTGTTTGTCCGCGGGTAAATAGGGCCGAGCCGTGTGGTCTAGGCAAAACGCCAACCTCAACGTTGATCGGTCTGATTTCTTCCATTTCCCGATTGTCTGGTCGGATACCCTTAACCAAGATCAAGCTTCGAATTTCTTTTTCAACAACTTTGGTGAAAGCGCCGGAGATTTCAACCTGTTTGTAATTACCTTCAAGCTGAGACAAAGCCTCCTCTTCGAAAGCCTTCAATTTTAATTTTCGTGCTGCTTCATCCATTTCCGCTAGAGCATCCTTGATCTTGTCAGCAACGAGGTTGTAGACTTCAGCATGAACGCCAACAATTTTTTCCTCAGCGGCCTCGGCGACTTGGCGTTGATGGTCCTCAGCAATTTTATGTTGGATTTCGATAGCTGCTTGCATTGCTTTGTGACCATACTCCATCGCCTCAAAAATCTTTTCTTCAGGAACTTCGTTGGCTTCGGTCTCAATCATCATAATTCGCTCAGTATTGGCAGCAAAATTCAGATTCAGCGCTGATTTCTCGATCTCGTCTTCGGTCATATTTATGACAAACTGACCGTCGATCAAGCCGACGTTGATAGCGGCGATCGGACCCCTGAACGGTGCATTTGTCTGCATCAAAGCGGCAGAAGCGGCAACTGTTCCGATAGTCGCTAGGTCGATCGAGCCGTCATATGACAGCGCGGTGACCATGATCTGGACATCGTTGCGGTAAGATTTGGGGAACAGGGGACGAATCGGTCGATCAATTTTTCGTCCGGCCAGGATGGCACGGTCAGATGGGCGACCTTCACGTTTGATAAAGCGAGAACCGGAAATTTTGCCGGCAGCATAAAATCTCTCTTCAAATTCAACCATCAGAGGGAAATAATCCATGCCCTCTTTCGGCTCGGGATTTAAACAAACTGTCGCCAAAACGATCGTGTCCTCGTAGTGTGCCGTGATCGAACCGTTGGCCTGCCCGGCAAATTTGCCAGTCTCCAACGTTAATTTTTTACCACCAAAATCCACCTCGTAGGTGCGAGTCTTAAACTCGAGTTTCTTGATCATACCTTTTCTTTCTAGAAGACCAAGTTGTCTGGAAAAGGTAATTGCTCTAATTAGTCTAATTGACCTAATTGCTCTAAACAAATCCCAAATCCCAATTTCTAATTGGTGCTTAGGGCTTGTTTAGGTTAATTAGAAATTAGGTTAATTAGGTTAATTAGGAACTACCCAAACCGCTCTTTGAATCTTCTTTGTTAATTAACTAAGAAAAGCAGGCGCACCTGCTTCGTCTTAGTAAATTATTTCTTCAATCCTAAATCAGCAATCAACTTGGTGTACTTTTCTTCCTCAGTCTTGCGGAGGTAGTTCAGTAATCGGCGGCGTTTGCCGACCATCATCAAAAGTCCGCGGCGGGAATCAAAATCCTTTTTGTGATCTTTCAAGTGTTTGGTCAGATCAGAGACTTTCTTTGTCAAAATCGCGATCTGTACCTCTGTCGAGCCGGTATCGTCCTTGTGGGTCTGATACTTCTTGATCAGATCCTCTCGACGATCCTTGTTTTCCTGTGATTCAGCCATTCCTTTTTTCCTTTCAGCCAGCAAGCAAAGCAAAACTTTACAATAACCAAACATCAAGATACAAGATACAAACAATATTCAGTATTCAACTTTCAAATATTTGAACCTTTGAAAATTGGAATTTGAAATTTGTTTGGTAATTGTTTCTTGTCTCTTGGTTATTGTGCGTTGCCTCGCACTGGTTTCTCCCTTGATTAGTTATTTGCTTTTATAGTTATAACAAAATTTGAGCTAAAAAGCAATCTTATATTAGATTACATTAAATTAATTCCAACCAAGCCTCGTACCCGTTTGGGCAGGAGACCTGGCGGATCACAAGCGGTGACGCCGATGAAGTCACCCGCCCAAAGAGAGATTGAGGCTCCCGGGGTTGAGCAGGTAAACCATCCCGTCGATGTACCGGCCGAAGATCACATCAGCATGGAAGAGCACCCATGATCTGCCGTCTTCGTTGACAGGGGAGAGGAGCTTCTGGTGCATGTTGATGCCAGGTTGGCCCCAGACGCACCAGAACACTTCGCGGGTGTCAAACAGGCAGAATAGATTGCCCCTGGCTAGACGTCTGGCCATCATACTTCTCCCGCTGGTCCCCAGGGGCACAGTCATTTGATTTGCCATGTTCCAGTGCCTTTCGCCGCCTCGTCTCTGGAGGGGCAAGTTGAATTAAATATATTAATCCAATTTGCCACTTCAGAATCGGACAATTTCTACCTCTATCTATAACATAAATTGATTATATGCGCAACGGTCTGCACTGTCGAAAGATTGACCGGTCCCATAAATACAAACGGCCGTTGTAAAAAATGGGATCGAAAAACCGCGAAGTTACGGGAATACGGGAATTAAAGAGGGGAGAATGGGTTGCAATGACGAAAAAATTACGAAATTAGGCGTATAATGGAAGTATGAAAAAGAAAAGTATGAAAAAGAAAAAGCGGGGTGGACGGATTCTAATTTTAATTGGCATCGCTATTGCAGCCGTATTTTGTTATTTAGTCCCAAAAGCTATTGCGCCAGAGGGCAAAAACGCGGTATCACTAAAAGTTGATGATAGCTCTGTTATTGATCCGACGACCTCAACCGCGATACCGACCGTGCCGGACACAACAACTTTCACCTTTGCCGGAGATATGATGTTCGACCGTTATGTCAATCATAGTTTCAAAAATATTGGTCTCGATCATGTTTTCGACAATCTCGACAAAACATTATTTTCGAATTCTGATATTCGTTTTGCCAATCTCGAAGGGCCGATCAGTGCCGAGCCGATCGTCGATGATCATCCGGCACGATCGCTCGTTTTCAATATGCCACCGACGACAATCTCGGCGCTAAATGTTCTGAGTTTAAACGGTGTGTCACTTGCCAATAATCACACTCTCAATGCAGGAAATTCCGGTTTTGACACGACAAAACAACAATTAGATTCGGTTGACATCGGATACGCTGGTACGCAAAACGGCTTTAGCGAAGACAACAATATCATCAGATACAATACGACAATCCCAGTCGCCATCATCTGTGTCGATTATCTGGCATATTCAAACAATGCCAAAATCACCGCGGCGATTCAGGCCGAAAAGGCAAAAGGGGAATTCGTCATCATTTTCCCGCACTGGGGAACAGAATATTCCATTACTCACACGACGAGCCAGGAAACCGCCGCCAAGACTTGGATCGATGCCGGCGCCGATCTCGTCGTAGGCAGTCATCCCCACGTCGTCGAGGACGTCGATATTTACAAAAACAAGCCGATTATTTATTCACTTGGAAATTTCGTCCTCGATCAAACTTTCTCAGCCGACACCCAGCAAGGTCTCATCGTTTCCGGTACGATTACCGCTGAAAAATTAGAATTAAAAATTATCCCGATTCAATCAATCAAACTTTATCCACAACTGGCAACGGATACAATAAAAAATGCGATGCTGTCGCGAATTTTGAGTTCACAAAACCTGACGCCATTTCTCTCAAATGGCGACACGATTTTGGTAGAACGATGACTAGTTTGCTTTGAATGATGAACTAACACTATCAAAACCAAGATCCTTGTTCACGAGATCCGCGGGGCCATCCTGCCAGTGAGAGATGGTAAAAACGTAATTAGCGTTCTCGTCGATCTTGCTTTGAGATTCCGGCGTGTCATCACTTGCCACCACATTCCATTGTGCTTTGGTATAGACGCCGATCGCAAGCGGAGCTCCACTTCCTTTAGCGCAAATACTGTCATTCCATGTCTTGTCAGTTGAAGTCAGACAAAAATAGAGTGATTTTGTTTGAGAATCAGAGGTCGGAGTTTTCGAGACTAGGACATAATTTTTCCAATTGTCATTTGGAAAAGTAAACGAAAAGCCGTATGTTGAGTTTGCGTAGCTTTTCCAATCAGTTGTTGCAGTTACAACTGCCGGAGTTGTGCTCGAAGTAGTTACCGTGCCTGAATAACTTGTCGCCGCTTGTGCCGTTGCCAATGCTGTCTCAGTATTGGAGACTTTTTTGTTCAAATCATCAATCTGTGCTTGCAAATCGTTCTTGTCTGTCGTTGCATTTTTATTTACCAAATAATACGTCGCACCACCGACAATTCCGCCGGTCACAATCACTACAATTAATCCTTTAATCCATGGTTTCATTTGTCTCCCCGATTAACATTTTATTGTTTTTATTTGTCGCTCTAAAATTGCGACCCTGTTTTTGATTTTTTCAAGTTCGCTCAGTGCAAGATCATTATCTTCAAAAGTGCGTTTTTCGATTGCATCAAGTCTACTATTAATTTTGTTAATTTCACGCCATAGCCGCTCGAAGTTTAGATCAGTTTTTGTTTCAAAATCATCAAATCTTTTTTCCAATCTATTGAACCGCTGGTCGACCCCTTTGAACTGCTGGTCAATTTTTGCAAAGTTTTTATTTACTTCACCAAATTGTTCTGAGACATGACCAAACTCCCTGGCAATCATTATTGCTAAGTCATCGATCGTCATCTTGGAATTTTCTATGGGCATAATAATATTTTAGATTGAATTTTCGTAAATTACAATTTTCGTGTCATCTTCTTCTCAGGACATCAGCCCCGGGGAACTTGGTTTTGTCACCGAGCTCTTCTTCTATTCGTAACAGCTGATTGTACTTCGCCATTCGCTCTGAGCGGCAAGCTGAGCCGGTCTTGATCTGACCGGTGCCAAGACCGACGACGAAATCGGCAATGGTCGTATCCTCGGTTTCGCCGGAGCGGTGAGAGACGACGACGGTATAGCCAGCGGCGCGAGCCATTTTGATCGCGCTGATTGTCTCGGAAACCGTGCCGATTTGATTTAATTTTATCAAAATCGAATTGGCGACGCCTTCGTCGATGCCACGCTTCAGCCGCTTAATATTTGTGACAAAGAGATCATCGCCAACAATCTGGATTTTCTTACCGATCCTGTCGGTTTGGGCTTTGAATCCCTCCCAGTCGTCTTCGGCGAAGCCGTCTTCGATCGACACAATCGGATATTTTTCTAACAATTTATCATAATAATTTACCATTTCTGCGCTGGTCAGAGATTTATGTTCGGTTTTCAATTCATATTTGCCTCCGTCAGCTGACGGATTGTAAATTTCGGTTGCTGCCGGGTCGATGGCGATAGAAATATCTTTGCCTGGTGTGTAGCCAGCCTTTTCAATTGCCTCAACAATTAATTTCAATGCTTCTTCGTTGTCCGGTAGTGACGGCGCAAAACCGCCTTCATCGCCGACATTAGTGTTGTAGCCACGCTCCGCCAAGATTTTTTCAAGGGTATGAAAAGTTTCAGTGCCGTAGCGGAGAGCTTCTCGAAAAGTCGGGGCGCCGAGAGGCATAATCATAAATTCTTGAAGATCAGTCGAGTCCTTAGCGTGTTTGCCGCCATTCAAGATATTTATCATCGGTACTGGCAATTGCATCGGATCACCGGTTTCGGCAATTTTGGCAAAATATTCGTAAAGTTTAAGTCCTTCACTTTTTGCGGCAGCATGAGCAAAGGCGATCGAGACAGCGAGTATAGCGTTGGCGCCGAGATTACTTTTGTTTTCCGTCCCATCGAGATCAACCATGGTATAGTCGAGGCTTGACTGGTCGAAATCTTTGCCGACCAGGTTCTGGTGCAAAACGGTGTTGACATTTTCAACCGCTTTTTCTACCCCTTTGCCACCATACCTGTCACCGCCGTCTCTGAGTTCGACAGCTTCGTGACTGCCGGTCGAAGCACCGGAGGGGACGGAGGCTCGACCATCCGCCAACTGGCGGAGACCGTCATCCAGTGTCAGATCTACCTCAACTGTCGGATTGCCGCGGGAATCAAGGATCTCTCTAGCTTTGATTTCTTTAATCTTTGGCATATACGCTCCTTGTTACATTTATATGAAAAACAACTTCGCTCAATCTTTATTTTCGCGACACAAACTGCTTGCTACTATTATAGTACACTTTTGACTAAAAAATTAAAGGAGACAAAGCAAATGTTGAAAAAAAATTCTACAAAAATGGACGATCGTCCATTTTTGTAGAATTTGTACAACATTATCATTGCTTTAATAGCAATTGTATTAGGGTTTTTGACTAAGATTTTTTGTTAAATTTTATTTTGGCTGGTCATCTGATATTCTTTTATTTTTGAGATAATCATGTTGGATGATTTTTCCAGTGAGGAATTATCGATTTGAAAAGCCGCCGCCATCGCATGACCGCCACCGCCAAAGAGTTTGGCGATGACTGCGACATCAGTATTTTTGTTGGTCGAGCGGAGTGAGCCGTGAACATCACCGTTTTTTTCAGTTAGTAGCAGGGCGAAGTCGACATTTGCCGCGGTCTTGAGCAATTCGTCGATGACGCCGGACGATTCTGTCTCGGCCGCACCGCATTCTAGATAATCCTTTTTGTAAATCTGGGTCCAGACAAAGTGGTCGCCGCGTTCATCGCGAAGATTTGACAGAGCTCGCCCCCACAGGCGCAGTGTCGAGAGTGGCTTCGTCTTGTAAATATATTTGATGATGTCTTGCTGACGAGCGCCGAAGGCAACTAGTTGTGCCGCGACAGTCAGCGATTTTGGTGTCGTATTGTTATTTTGAAATGAATTTGTGTCGGTGATGATGCCGGTCAGAAGTGCAGTGGCGATATCTTCGTCAATAAATTTCGGATCACCGGTCAGAGCTTCGAGGACGGAAACGAGAACTTCCGAGGTCGAAGTTGCGGTCATATCAACCAAATTGATTTTGCCAAATTGATCGTTGCCAGCGTGATGGTCGAGATTGATGACAGGGATTTCGTAAAAAATTTCCGGATTTTTTTCATATGGCGAGCCGATTCTCTCAAGATCAGTCGAGTCAAGAACGACAACAGCTTCGAAATTAAACGAGCCATCGGCAGCCGTGACCATTTCTTTGGTGAAATTTCCCGTTGCTGGTGTGACTATAATATTGAGTTTGTCTCCGACAACCTTGTACATAACTTTATCGGCCTTGACCTGAGAGACGTCGAGTGAAATGACGAAATCACGACCAGTCGAAAAGTTCTGACTGATTTTCTTGATCTGAGGTAAATATTCGAAAACAGATGGTGCCGGATCGTTGCAAACAGCGACGACGTCTTTGCCCAATTTTTTTAAGGAGAGATACAACGCCAAAATACTACCGATCGCATCTCCATCGGGATTTTTGTGGGTGAGAAGCAAGATCCGCTGTTTGGTCTTCAGCATCTCGACAACTTGTTGTTTGGGTGATAATTCCATAATAATCACGAAAATACTAAATCATACAAAAATACAAACAGCCGCTTAATGATATTCACGAAATGAAATTTTACCTGAATACAAAGTTTTTCAAAGTTTTGTATTTTGGTATTTTTTGTATTTTCGTGATTGTTTTGGTAACTCGGGGAAACGCTCTAATGTAGCACCTATCGAGATAAAAAGCAAGACAAAAGGGGCTGTAAATTTATTATGTTCAAAACAGGCAACTTGGAGTATAGTTTACTAAACATTTTTCCAAATCTTTGCTATCCTAAATACAGGATTTAATATTCTTAATTCATAAAAAAGGAGTGCAAATGTCTGAAGTTGATAAAAGTATTTTCAAGGCGTATGACATCAGGGGAGTCTATCCCGAGTCGATAAATGAGGACCTGGCGTATAAAATTGCTCAGGGTTATGTCGAGATCATCAAGCCGGAGGGCAAGGTGGCTGTTGGTTATGATGTTCGTAATTCCTCGCCGGCATTGCATGCTGAGGTGGTCAGAGGACTGACTGACGCAGGAGTCGATGTTGTCGATATCGGTCTGATTTCGACTGAGATGCTTTACTTTGCCGTCGGTCAATACGGCTATGCCGGCGGTATCACCGTCACCGCTTCGCACAATCCCAAGGAATATGGCGGCATGAAAATGGTCAAGGAAAAAGCGATGCCGATCACCGGCGAGACTGGTATTATGGAAATTAGTGACTTCTGTGTCGAAGGAAGATCTATAGAAGCAGACAAAAAGGGGAGTGTCGAGAAAAAAGACATTATGACCGATTTTGCCAATTTCACGGTCAAATTTGTTGACACTTCGAAGATTAAGCCGACTAAACTAACTATAAATCCAAATTTTGGCTTTGAAGGTGTGGTCCTGAAAGCCGTTATCAAAGCGGGTAATTTACCGATAGAAGTTGTCGGGATAAACGACACGCCTGATGGTAATTTTCCCAAAGGCCGACCGGATCCATTTCTGCCAGAAAATCGACCGGAATTTATCGAGACAGTCAAAAGTTCAGGCAGTGATCTCGGTGTTGCTTGGGACGCTGACGCCGACAGAGTGTTTTTTTGTACCAGCTCAGGCAAGTTTGTCGAGCCGTACTACACCAACGCGGCCCTGATCGCTTATATGTTGAAGAAAGATCCCGGTGCCACTATTATATATGATCCGCGCTATACTTGGGCGCTGATCGATAGTGCCGAACAAAATGGCGGCAAAGCCGAAATTTGTCGAGTCGGCCATTCCTTCATCAAGCTGGCGATGCGGAAATCAAACGCCTTCTTTTCCGGCGAATCGAGTGGTCACACTTACTTCCGTGATTTTTGGTTTGCTGACTCCGGCATCTTGCCGTTACTGGAAATACTGGAAATGCTTGGTGCGACCGGCAAAACACTAGACGAAATTTTGGCACCATATTATGCCAAGTATTTCATTTCCGGTGAGTACAATAACAAAGTTGCCGATAGCCAGGCAGTCGTGAATAAAATTGAGGAAAAATATTCTGACTCAGAAATTTCCAAGCTTGACGGTCTTTCGATCGAATATCCGGATTGGCGTGCCAATATTCGCTCTTCAAACACCGAGCCACTCCTGCGCTTAAACGTCGAAGCCAAGAGCGAAAAACTGATGGAAGAAAAACGCGATGAATTGCTAGCGATGATTATTCATTAGAGAAGGGAGATATTATGCGCGAATGGTATGAGAATCCTGATCAGGCAGAAGTCGATCAAGCCTCAGAGGTTGCTCGGCGGTTATTTGACAAAAGTATCGAAGCGATAAAAACAGCATCAGAAAAACACAGATCGTCGAAAGTTTTTACGATAAATTTGCCTGATCCAGAAATTCAAAATGATGTGTCTTTGCCTGAAGATCTGATTGCTGAATTCAATCAAAAGCTGGTTGATGCATGATTTGGTCATATTAAGGTTGTAAGCGCAGGCTTAGACGTTCATTTCGATCCACATAGTATGGATTTATTTTGCGAAGTAGAACAATCATCATCTGGGACAGGATCTATTGGTGAAAAACTTGCCGATAGCGAAAAAAATTTGCCAAGTGGTTTGACAGTAGCTCTTGCGGAGGCGATAGAACAGGATTATGTGGACACAGGACTTTCTCACATCTTAAGTTTGGGCGTGACATCCATAGATCAACTTCTTGATCTCATAAAAGTTCCGAATATCTCGAGAGTGAGAGAATTGTCCTCAAGTGAGAAACGAGAACTGATCGAACAAGTTTATAGATGGACGAAAAAATATCCCCAGCTAGAAGCCGAGGTGGTAGTAGATGATGGTAGCCAAGAAAGAGTTGCCAGGTGGGGTGAGACAGGCCTGAGTCCAGAGACAATAGTCGACATTCAATTATTCCGGACGAGCGAACTTCTTGAACCTGAAAATGAAGAAGCCAGAAAGAAAAAGCAAGAAGTTGTTTTGAGTGGAAGATGTGCACATTGCGGAAATTCAGTCTCACTGGATGGAATTCTTGAATACTACAGCGGAGAATTAAACGGCTTATTTTCATATGTAAGTGACGAGGGAAGAGAAGTTCACGTGCCAGCGGAACGCGAGAATGAACAATCCCAGACATGGGGAATATTATTTCAACACGACCACGAAGGCGCCGAAAAACCAGCTACTTTTCATCTGTCAGGAAGTCGAATTGAATAAGCAGATGGAATCATCACAGAAAAAACAATATTGTCAATGCTTTACACACAAGCTCAAATGTGCTAAGGTTTTCAAGTAATCACGAAAATACAAAATTATAAGAAAATACGAAAATTTTGAGTTTCGGAATTTGAAGTTCATTTAGTCCCCCAAAGGGGGATCTCCCTTCGGGAGAAAATTAGGAATTAGGAATTAGGAATTAGAAATTGGAGCGAAAGCGACCTTATGCCTATCATCAAATCAGCCAAAAAAGCTCTTCGTGTCAGTATTAGAAAACACGAAATCAACGACGCTACTCGCGCCAAGATCAAGAGTGCCGTCAAAGGCGTCAAAGTCGGGACAAAAAGCAACGATAAAAATATTGACGAACTCTTGAGCAAAGCCTATCGAGAGCTTGACATCGCCTCGAAGAAAAATGTCATTCACAAAAACAAAGCTTCCAGACTTAAGTCTCGACTAGCCAAGTCAATTGCCAAAATTGCTGACGTCCCGGTAGAAAAAAAGGCCAAGAAATCGGTGGCGAAGAAAACAACCAAGAAAAAATAACCAAACATCGCGCCAAGAAATAAGAATATTTGACTATCGATATTTAAAAAAATCCGGACAACTTCCGGATTTTTTAATTACAGGACTTACGCATTTTGTCATCCCGGCCTGTGGCTGGAGAGCCGGGATCTTACTATTTAATAACTCAAGATCACTCGACTCCTCCGCCAGCTCCTCGAGTCTAAACGACCTCGGAGTCGATGGCCGGCGGATTCGCTCGGGATGACAAACAAATTCAATACTTTTAACTTTTTACTTTAAACTTTTAACTAAACTCACATATCACTGGTCAACTGGAAGGCGGGAAGAAGACGAGAGATAGCTTTGCCTCGGATGAAACGTTTGCCGACTGGGCCGAAATAGCGTGAGTCGTTGGAATTTGGTCGGTTGTCACCCATGACAAAATATTGATCGGATGTCAGCGTCCAGACGCCACCAGGATCAGTGCCGACACTATAACGTATATAATCTTCGTCTTTCTTGGCGTCGTTGACAAAGACATACTCGTCCTTGATCTCTATTTTTTCCCCGGGCAAACCGACAATTCTTTTGATGTAGGTCTTGTTTGTCGGATCACCGGGGTAACTCAGTATGATGATGTCACCACGTTGCGGTTTTGTATCGTTATAAATATTTTTACTCCAGAAAATCCAGTCGCCATCCTTGAAAGTCGGTGACATCGAAACTCCGCTGACTACAAAGACACTAAAGAAAAGCGTGTTGATGATGGCCAAAACGACTAGAATCAAGACCAGCCATTTTGTCAGGTCAAAAATGATTCCGCCGCCATATATCAGCTTGTAAAGCCAAGATCTCGAGCCGATACTTACATCTATTTCCTGCGGCGCGATCACGCTTGGCGCGACTTCTGTGTTTACTTCATTATTCAAAGCCTGGCTCCTTCAGACTAGCTAAGCTTCTAGCGACATACGAGACTATCGGGAAAAGCGACAGGCAAAAATCTTGCAGACCAGGGCTAAGTTCGTCTGAAACATACCAATTTGGTAAAACAAAATCCTGTTCTGAAAATCTTTTTGCCCAGGCGACTTCGCAATCAAGGACGATCGCGTAGGGCAAATTTTTTTGAAAAAGTTCCTGGTTTTCAAATGAAAATGGTATTTTTTCTGGATTTGACAGGTATTTGCGGAAAGCGAGCCAGTTGCTCATCATTTCTTGTCCAATCGCGGTGCGATTTGGGATTCTGCGAGCAGTGACAGTGATAATCAGACCAGACAGCATCATACCAGCCCAAAAGAATAAAATATATGGTGGATTGGTAAATACAAGCATACTCAGCAAGAAACAGGCTAGACCAGTGAAAAACGCTCCCATACCGACAATTTGATATTTACGATGGACTCGCTGGGGATTTGTTTTAAAATAGCCAAGACGAGTCGATAAAACATAAATACCAGAGGCAACAAGAGATATCTTTTTGCTGTAGAGATGGTTGTTTATACGTTGTTCGATCTCAGCACCATCGGAGACGACGCTGGCTCTAAAGATCTTCGAAAGCAGGACTTTTTCGTACGATAGAAGACGTTGGTCATATCTATTCTTGACAAAAGCAAAATCTCTTTCCTTATCAAGAATATAGATATTACCTCTCTCAGCCAAGTCGACCAAAGTTGACGCAATCTCACGCGGGCCGACGTTTTGGTGATAGAGGACCCCGGCGATTGCTGGTGGCAGGGCCATCGGTGGTGAATCAGTTTCTTTGTCGGGGATATCGATTTTTTGTTGTTTTGATTCGACCGTGATAAAGCCGATCATGAAGATGAGCGTCAGTATCGGCAGAGCTAGAGCGACGATATACCAAGCTGATGATTTGATGTTGGCAACGGCGGCATACAGTTTGAAAAGCAAAGGCGGATCGACTGTGCCCGGTGGCATCTCTATGATGACCGAGAGAGTGGAATCAGGTCCGACACCGGAGGCATAATAATCGATGACTTTGTCGCTAATTGCGGCAACACTTGTGGAATCAACACCGTGGATACCCTTGATCTCGTAAATAGAAGACTTGACAACACTCTTTGGCAAGGTCATGAGGATATGAACTGAACTGTAACCGATACCAGTATTATCCAAGATTGGCAAAATTAATTCGTCGCTTGAGCCGGAAGTGTCGATGTGCTGTTTCAGTTTTTGTCCATCGACAATAACGCTGCCGTCCTCGGCAATTTTCAGGGCGATCGTCAAGTCAGCGGAGTCTGTTGGCGGTGTATATTTATTTGTGTCGGCTTTGTAGGTCTGAACACTGGTGTATCCTAGGCCGAGTACAGCAAAAAGGAAAGCAAAAACTGCTAGCTTTCGCCAATAAAAATTTACTATCGGATATTTCCGGTGGTTTTTTTTCGGCACTGCCTTTTGTCCCTCCAGATTTTACCTCTTTAACTAATTTTACCACTTTTGCAGAAATCAACAAAGAGCAAAACAAGGGCATTTTCGACTTCTATTTCGCTTGATTTGAGCGCGCTGTCGTAATCTTCAAGCTGGCGATAAAAATAAGCCAATTCTTCTAATGAAATTTTGCGAACCGCTGCTTCGGTTTTTCTGACGACAAAAGGATGCAAGCCAGCGGTTTTGGCAATGTTTCCCTCGCCTCGCTGAGCCAGGTCTTTGACGATAATCATATTGCGAAATTGATAGATGACAAGATTGAAAACCATCATCATGTCGTCGCCATTTTTCATAAAGGAGTGCAAAAGCTCGATCGCTCGTCGACTATTTCTGGCCGCCAGGGCGTCCGTAAGATCAAAGATTTTCAGCTCTATGTTTGGTTCGACCAGTTGTTCGACATCGTCAAGTGAGATCTCATCGTGTTTCTGAGCTGTGGCAAAAGCGGCCAATTTCAAAATTTCATTTTGCAATCGCCAGAGATCCGGTCCGACATAAAGGATCAGCCCGGCTGTCGCTTGATTGCTGATCTTGATATTTTGTTCAGCAGTTTTGATCGCAATAAAACGACGCATAGTTGTCTCATCGACTGGCATGTAGTGTTTGTTTTTGGCATTTTTAATTAGAAACTTGAAAAGAGCATCGCGAGCATCAGGCTTGCCTTCGTCGACAAAAATTATCTCCGATGTTTTCGGCAATTTTTCGAGAGTGGGGATTAGTTTTTTGCGAAGATCTGAATTGTCCTTCTCGACGAGCAGATTCCTGACAATAGTCAATTTCTTATCACCAAGAAAAGGTGCTGAGAGGACGGCGTCGGTAAAGTTTTCCAGCGTCAATTTGTTGGCTTCGAGTTTATTTACATTTAGATCAGATTGCTGGCCAGCGATAAAATCAGCGACGATTTTTGCCGCCACTGCTGAAACAGAATATGTATCTTCACCATAAAGAAATTTAATCATAAGATTTAAAGGATTATTCGAACACGGATTTCTTTACACGGATCAACACGGATGGCTCACCTTAATTCGTCTTACGGTAGCGAGGCATGGTTCGTCCTGGGACCGACGTCGGACGTGACCGCTCCACGATACAGGCTTCGTTACCGATAAACGTCGGACGATAGAATCCGTGAATATCCGTGTAACAAGATCCGTGTTCGAACCATCTTTATTTTATTTGTTCCAATTATCTCCGATACTCACATTTGCTTCGATCGGGACGCACAGAGTGACGACGCTTTCCATCACCTCTTTGACCAATTTAGCTATCTCGTCAGCATGTTTTGCTGGTGCTTCAACCACCAATTCATCGTGAACAGTCAATAACAGTTGCGAGTCCCGAGTTCCGAGTCCAGAGGAAGTCGCGGCTCCTTTTGTACTCGGTACTCGATACTCGGTACTTAGTCTCTTGTCTAGCTCTATCATCGCTAGTTTCAAGATCTCCGCTGCCGTTCCTTGGACAGGGGAATTGATGGCAATTCTTTCCTCGGCTTCAGCAATATAACGAATGTGAGATTTCAGATTTGGCAGATAACGGCGTGTGCCGAAAAGAGTCTCGACATAACCTTTATCATGGCCCATCGTGATCATTTTGTTGACATAATTTTTGATGCCGGTATGAATATCAAAATAATTTTTGATATAAAGTGCTGCTTCGTCGATGGGAATCGCGAGCGATTGAGACAGGCCGTATGGTGTCTGGCCGTAAACAATACCAAAATTAACCGCCTTGGCCTTGCGTCGTTGATCCGAGGTCACTTTCGAGAGACTGATGCCGAATATTTCGGCAGCTGTCTGAGTGTGAATATCGTCACCGTTTTTGAACGACTCAATCATCGCCCTGTCTTGCGCCAAGCAGGCGACGACACGCAGCTCGATCTGGGAATAATCAGCCGAGATCAATTTCATGCCTTTGTCAGCGACAAAAGCACTGCGGATTTTCTCCCCATATTTGCCGCGGATCGGGATATTTTGCAAATTTGGCTCAGACGAATTTAGGCGACCAGTCGAAGTCTCCATGCCATAAGTAGTGTGGAGACGTGAGTTTTCATCAACGAGAAGGGGTAGCGGTTTGAGATAAGTCGAGATCAGTTTGGCGATCTCACGGTACTCGAGAATTAGGGAAATAATTTTGTGTTGATCTTCAATTTTTTTCAGTTCACTAGCGGCAGTCGAGAATCCGTCCTTGGTCTTTTTCAAATTATTTGTCGGTAATTTCAGCTCATCAAAAAGGACGTCAGCCAACTGGCTTGGGGAAGCAACATTGAAATCACGACCAGCTAAAGTATGAATACTTCTTACCAATTTATCTAGTTCTGAAGCCAAGTTTTTTTCTAGTTTGCCAAAAACTTTGACATCGAGTTTGATGCCGTTTTTCTCCATTTCTCGCAAAACCGGTTTGACCGCCTCGTCAATTTCTTCCGAAGTAATTGCTGGAATTTTCATCCCTAGTTTATTGGCTTTTTCCAAAATCTCGTTCAATTCTTGCCTCTCTGGCTATTTTTTCTTCTTGTTGTTTTTTGTTTACCCAATCATACAATTCTGGGCAGATTTTATCTTTGGGCAGTTTGTGTTCGAGCTCACGCATAAACCAAATTCTAGCATATTTGATTGTGGAAAATGGCTTGCTTCTAGTCAGCGCCATTTGAACATCTTTATCAAACATAAGTTTGTCTGAACAAAGCAAAATATTACTAGAATTACTTTCGGTTGCTGCCATGACAATTTCTTTGTCATCTCGAAATTTCAGTAAGTATTGGAGTACGGCAGCGTCCCCAGGTGTCGCAGTAGAAGCTGTGGCTAGAGCAACGTCTCGATCTTGACGGAGATCTGCTGGGACACTGGCAATTGCCATTGGGTTTTGTCGCAGTTCTTCGATCAGTTCTTCTTTCTCAATATCTCCGACTTCTCTTAACGTTGGTTTTTCCGGCTCAGGCTGCTCAACTTCTACTGGATTATATTGTGCTACTTCTGACATGTTTTCCTCTATATTAATCTCAACTGATCGTCTTTGGCTTTTTGTTTTTGTGCTTTTTCTGTTTTAACTGGGTCGGATTTTTCGATACCGAAGCGACGAAGGAGTGAATGAAATCGCATTTTCTCAAAAAACTCTCGGACCTTATCCTTATCATAATCGCCCCAAGCGCAATCTTCAAGTTCGAAATCAAGTGGAACGTCGCGGCGAATCGTGGCCAATCTTTGTGAGAGGAAAGCCTGCTCCTTGTTCATGATTAGCGATTTAAGTGCTGCTGGTTTAATATCGAGTTTTTTGCTTAAATTTTTAATAATTTGATCGTTGGGATTTGGGATTTGATTAGAAATTAGAAATTCGGATTTAGAAATTAGCCCAGCATCACTCAAGGATTCAGCTAATTGTTGATACAAATTTTTCAAGGTGTCGTATTGTTGTAATAATTTTGTCGTCGTCTTTGGACCAATCCCAGGTACCCCAGGAATATTATCCGACGGATCGCCGGCTAGAGCCTTCAGATCGATGAAATCTTCTGGCTGCAAATTCCAGTCCTTTTCAATCTCAGCCCGACCAACTATTTGAGCGTTACTGAGCCCGTGTTTGAGGTTGTAGACGAATACTCCGCCATTGACCAATTGAAATGCATCCTTGTCACCAGTGACGATGTAGATTCGTATTACGTATTTCGTATTACGTATTATGGGTGCTTGTATCTTGTATCTTGTATCTTGTATCTTTTGAACAATTGTTCCTATGACGTCGTCTGCTTCAAATCCCTCTTTTTCGTAAACCGGAATATTTAATGATTGAAGGAGTTCGCGGACGCGGGGAATTTGATCGTAGAGTTCCTGATCGGCCTTGACTCGAGTACCCTTGTATTCCTTGTACTCTTCGTGCCGAAAAGTCGGACCGGCCAGATCAAAAGTAGCGGCGATATAGTCCGGCTTCAGATCTTCCAATATTTTAATAAAGGTCGTCGTATAGCCGTAAACCGCGTTGGTCATCTCACCGCCGGGCAAAGACATTGTTTTTGGTAGCGCATGATAAGCGCGATGAATTATCGCATTCGAGTCGATCAGCACTAAGGTTTTAGTTTTGTCTTCTTCACTCATGATCACATAATAACGGAAAAGAGAGCAATTGAGAATAACAAAATAGTTTTGTTTGCTTCGGCGGATCTTTTTGCATATAATAAGTTCAAGCATTAATTTGTAAGGAGCTAGTGATGGCCGAAGAAGAAAAGAAAAAGTTAGTTGTTGCCGACACCTGTATCGGCTGTGGAATGTGTGAAAACATCGCGCCGGAGTATTTCGAGGTTAAGGATGACGGCTTGAGCCATGTCAAAAAAGATTATGACGAAAAAGACAAAGATATTATCAACGAAGCGATCGACAGCTGTCCGGTGCAGGCAATTACGTTAGAATAATAAGGTTTATTTGAACACGGATCTTGTTACACGGATTGACACGGTTAAATTCGGATGTCATTTCGAATCCGTCGGCTGGTGGAGAGAAATCTCATGTGCGGAAGGATCTCTCGCCTCGCTCAGCCCACCTCGACGGTGGACTCGCGATGGGTCGAGATGACAGAGTAAAAGGTGGGGAAATATGTTACTGTTTTTTACTTGGTGGTATGGCGAGGAGCTAAAAAATGTACTCAAATATTTTGAGACGCTTTTTGCGTATCTTTTCGATCTCTTCTCTATCCGGATTTGCCTCTCGACTCTCTTTGCTGTCTGGCGACGTGACAAAGTCAATTACAAAGGTTTGCCCATCAAGGACATTTTTCAAGCCTGGACGATGAACATAGCTTCGCGCTTGGTCGGGGCGGTCGTCAAAATATTTACAATTTTTGCCTATTTACTGGTCTCAATTTTATGTCTAATCTTTGTTATATTTTTTTTGCTAGTTTGGCTCTCGTTCCCGCTAGTTGTCCTGGCTTTGATTTATCTCGGTATCAAAAATATTTTAGGACTTTAATGGATTGGATCCTCGGGTCAAGCCCGAGGATGACAACTACAAAAAGATGGATAAAAACTTGATAGTTCAAACAAATGGCACGGCGATCCAGAAAGCCGTCAATCTCGAGAAAATATTCTCCATTTTTTTGGCGAAGTTCATATTTTTTATGATCTATCCGGCGGGAATTCTCTCAATAATTTATATTTTTTTGGTTAATTTTTTCCCAAACGCAATTGTTGGCGTCGCTACGACTTGGCTCGGTCTGGCATATCTGCTGTTGGCGGTTTTCCTAGTATTTTTAGCTATCAAGTCCTTTTTTGTCCAAAGATTGAAAAGGGTTCCAATCGGAGCCCTGAGCGAACTGAAGGAAAATCTGGCCAAAAACGAACCGGTCAATCTTTTTGCGGTTTTCTCTTTTGGTCTAGCCAAGGCAACTTCATCCCTGTTTTCAAATAAAAAAATTGAGGCCATAACATTAAAAGAATTAAGTCAGTATTTGTTGCAAGCCGACGATATGTCCTTTATCATCTTGCGTCTCGGTCTGAATCCAGCTGATGTTACAAATGCCTTAGAAAACGATCAAAAAGTCGCCGATATTTTGTTGGCTGCCGTTGATATTGCCATCGCCGACAATCACAATGGTATTTGTTCCGGCGATCTTTTTTTCTCTCTTTATCAAGCTTCGGCTGGGCTGAAAAATTATCTTCAAAACTTTCAGGTCGAAGCGACCGACATCAAGAGTCTCATCGATTGGCAAAACAAAGTCACGGCAGAGATCGAATCGCGACAGGGCGTCTTCAATGCAAGTAGCTTTCGTTTTAGTGGTGGTGTTGGGAAGGACTGGTCCTTTGGCTACACTGTTTTCTTGCGGAAATTTTCTGTCGACCTGACGGAATCAATCGAAAATTACGGGCTTGGTCTGGAAATAATCGGTCGCGACAAAGAGATCAAACAGATCGAGGATGCGCTGTCTCGTGCTGGAGGGGCAAATGTTGTATTAGTTGGTAACGCAGGCATTGGTAAACACACCACTGTTCTTGGTTTTGCCAAGAAAGTTATTGACGGTGAAGTCCCGCGCGGCATTGCCCATGATGATATTTTGCAGATTGATACTGAGGCTCTCATTTCTGGCGTTAGTTCTGAGGGAGATATCATCCAGCGTTTTTCTGCTTGCTTGTCGGAAGCTGCTGCTGCTGGCAATATTATCGTTCTGATTGAGAATATTGACAATCTATTTTCTGCTCAGGGTATCGGCACGGCTGATCTGACCGCTGTCCTGTCGCCATACCTTGAAAGCGGTGCGATGCATATCATCGGTACTAGCGAAGTCGGCCCGTACAACAAGTACATCGCTGCAAATACGTCGCTGGCAAACCATTTTGTTCGGGTTTCAGTCGAGGAACCACAGGGCGAAAATTTGGTCAAAATTCTTGAGGATACCGCGCCGACGATTGAGTCGAGAACTGGCTCTATCGTCACCTTTGAGGCGATCAAGGCAGTTATCAAGTCTGCGCAGAGGTACATGGTCAATCTGACCGAGCCGGAGCGCTCTATTACTTTGCTTGAAGGTGCGGTCACCAGAACGACCACAGAGAGAGGCAAGACGATTGTTATCGATTCTGATGTTGCAGATTATATTTCCGAGAAATTTGAATTGCCAGCAGCCCAGGCGGGGGAGAAAGAAAAAACCAAACTGCTCAATCTGGAAAAGATAATGCACGAATCTGTGATCGGTCAGGATGAAGCGATCAAGGCGCTTGCCGGTGCGATGCGGCGAGCTCGGGCGCAGGTGACAGATTCACCGAAACCAATCGGCTCGTTCCTTTTTCTCGGTCCGACCGGTGTCGGTAAGACAGAAACGGCCAAGGCCCTTGCGCGTGCCTATTTCGACAATGCCAACAATATGATCCGTTTTGACATGTCGGAGTATCAGACCAAAGCCGATATTTATCGTTTGATCGGGACCAAGGATGAGACTGGCAATCTGACGACTTATGTAATGGAAAAACCTTTCTCTCTTCTGCTTTTTGATGAAATAGAAAAAGCCGATCCGGATATTCTTAATTTATTTCTACAAATTCTCGACGAAGGCATCTTGACTGATGGCCGCGGACAAAAAGTTTCTTTCTCTAATACAATTATTATTGCGACCTCAAATGCCGGCTCTGATGTCATCAGCCAGACACTCGGTCAAAATGCCAATTATGATCAGCTAAAAAACACTCTGTCACAATATCTGATCGAGCAGCACCTTTTCAAAGCAGAGCTACTAAACCGCTTTACTGGAGTAATTGCATTTTCACCACTCGATCAGAAGATGATTGCAGAGGTGGCAAAATTATTGATTAAAAATTTACAATCGACTGTTCTGAAGAACAAGGACATTAAAATTGAAATTGCGCCCGATGCTATTGATTATCTAGCGGCAGCCGGCTTCGATCCGAAGATGGGTGCCAGACCGATGCAGCGGACAATCGCTGATAAAGTTGAAAATATGCTGGCAGAAAAAATCCTCAAGAACGAGATTAAGAAAGGGGATGGTTTGACAATTACAAAGGAGATGATTAGTTAGTAGCAAGTACCGAGGCACGAGTACCGAGTACTGAATACTGATTGGGGGCAAAATGGCTTTTTGTAAATTTGAAGAAATAATTGCATGGCAAAAATCAAAAATATTAGTCGTTGAGTGTTATAAAACTTTTCGAAATCTGAGAGACTACTCTTTCAAAGATCAGATACTTCGGGCTGTCGTTTCTATTATGAACAATATTGCTGAAGGCTTTGAAAGAAAAGGCGAGAGACAATTCCGTCATTTTTTATTTATCTCAAAAGGTTCGTGTGCTGAAGTCCAATCAATGCTCTATTTAGCACTCGATCTAAAATATATCTCAGATGATCAGTTTAAGGATTTATCGGAAAAATCTATCGAAGTTTCTAAACTTTTGGCTGGATTAATCAAGTCATTGACAGAATAAGCACCCCTTTAAAATATTTGTTTTCAGTGCTCGGTACTCGTGCCTCGGTACTTATTACCTAAAACTCGGTACTCGTGCCTCGGTACTTGCTACTTATGTATGTAGATCTGTGTTCCGATCTCTGTCCAATTGTAGAGTGCTTCAGCTGGGCCGATGCCGAGGCGGATGCAACCGTGAGAAACGGGGATACCGAGGTGATCGGCGCCCTCCTTGTAGCCATTTGGCCATTCTGGTAGTTCGTGCAAGCCCCAGCCACCGGCTTTGAACTCTTCCCACCACGGCATCCAGAGACCAGCAGAACTACTCCAGCGCCGCGGGCTTTTATTTAGAATTGAATAAGTACCGGTCGGTGTTGGCATAGATGCTTTGCCGGTGGAGACAGTCGTGCACTCGACTAGATTGGTGCCCTCGATCCGACACAGTTTTTGCGTGGCCAAGTTGACATCAATATATTTACCGTCGAACCGTCCCAAGACAAGTCCTTCGTTTGGTACAATTCTAACCTCTTTGGCTGGAGTTGTCGTCGTGGTCAGGGCGACCGCAACGATACCTTGACTTAGCTGACTATTCAAACTGGCAACGGCTGCGTCTTTGTCGAGCGACACACCTTCGCGTCCAGCATCGATGACTTCATTTGTTGTCGCATTGACTTTGCGCTGAAGCATCCCAACCTCAAAATTTTTAGCAATAATATTGAGATACGCCTTGACATTATTACTGTTCAGCTGGGCAGTGGTCTGACCATCTGAAGTTACAAATTCGATCCAGGTGTCGATCTGTACAGCTGTCGGTGAATATGATCTGCCACTATATGTAAAAGAATATTTCTTGGCCAACAAGTCTGTCGCTTGTTGCTGGGCTTGACTAAAGTCGGCATCAGACACATTCGGTGGTGTTGTCGAAGCAGCCAGACTAATCACACTGCTGTTTGTACCAGCCAAATTGATCAGGGAATCTTTCAACTGTTCTGTGCTGACCGTCACTCCACTGGCACTGTTTTGAAGCACGACCTGACCGTTCTGGACCGTCAGCGCCGCATCTTGGGGTGTGACGTTTAGTTGAGCCACAGCAATATCGACGAACTGCTTGTATTTTTCCTGACTTATCGCCGGAGTGGCAGCCAGATTGTTCTTCCGAAACAATGTCAGCATGGAAGTTTTGAGCTGATTGACGAACGAGCCGGATCTACCAATTTTATAACTTTGCTTGATCACACTGTCAGAGTCAAAACTTAAGCCTGTGTCTGCTAGAGTTGCGCTGACAGACTTGTCGTTGGCGGAGATGGTAACCCTGCGATTGAGCACAGATCGTATCTCGTTGTCGAGTAAATATTTCGCTTGTATCTTGGTCTTACCTGACAGATTGATCTCACTGAAATAAATGTTCTTATAGATCTTACCGGCGTAGACTTTTTGATACGAAAAAAGGGTGACCGACAAGCCACCAATTAACACTATTATAATGAAAAGCACGATTAGTAGATTTTTTTTTGTTTTTAGATGCATAAATAAAATTTCAAGTTCACGAGCTTTTATTCATTATATCAATACCATGAGAATCTAACAATTGCCTGTATTGTCTAAAGAAAAAACACCGTTTTGCGGTGTAGTTTTCTTGATAGAACATAGTGTTAAATTTTTGAACTACTCCAGTGAATACAAGCGAGCATGTTTGTGACCCGAGGATGAATAATCCCAATTAGGGGGGTGCCTCACCTCACAGTGTGAAGAATATTGGCCGGCTTAGCTGAAACCCCCTTTGTGATCACGAAACGACCTGAAACTGGTGTTGCAGACACCGGTCAACATAGTCGTTGACAGTCTCGCCCCTGTTCTGTTCGATCAGTCCACATGTGAGCCAGAAATCGCCTGGTGGCGAGGCCATCGCCACTGCGATTTCTTCACCGTCGCCGCATAGAACGAAGGTGACAGCCCTGTTTCCCAGGGTGTAGGTGGTCAACCAGATTCGTTCTCCGCAGGACACACGATGGAGGAGATAGGCTCGGTAGTGGTCAGGATTTTCCTCCATCATGGCTAGAATTCGATTCTTCCGCCACCAGTACGGATCGATTTCGGTCGGTGTCTCCTTGGTCATCTTCGTTCGTCGCATCAGCAGACCGCGCAATACCTCTGGGAAGTTCACGGCTAGTCTCCGCTCGCGTTTTTAACGCTTCAAATAAAATATCATAAAAATATTCTTTGTCAAATAAATTGTTCTGTTCAAATATGTCAAAAACATCCATTTATTATGATTATGCTCAGACATAACAAAAAACTAGTCTTGGACTAGTTTTTTGTTATAAGCAAATGTTTTTTCTAAATGTTTTACCGGTGGTCTGTGAGTTTTTATTTAAGTCCTGTAAAAATGCATAAACGCGTTGCCTTATTATACAAAAAATCCAACTATACTCAAATTGAAGCACGTTTGAACCACACTAGACAAACTCCTGCGTCGGCTTGCCACGCGAAGCCGAAGGCGGAGTGTGGTGGGCCTGGCAGGGTTCGAACCTGCGACCAAGCGGTTATGAGCCGCCTGCTCTAACCACTGAGCTACAGGCCCTAAAAATATGATTGGATTGCGGATTATTCCCAATCTAATTTTCATATTATAAGCGTATCAAAATTGCGTCTTTTTTTCAATGAAACGGTCTGATTGAGTCATTAATTCTACAAATATGGACGATCGTCCATATTTGTAGAAAATATTAAAACACAAAGTCTGTGTCAAAGCCCTTGACAAATTGTGTTGTATTTGATATACTCATATAATTTCTAAAAATAAGTATGAAAAAGTCATACTTTATTAAAACCAAAAAAACCTCACCTGACCTCTCCTTGAAAAGGAGAGGAACCAAATGAAAACCAAAAGCCACAAATTCAACCTGTCTCTCCTGGCGCGAGCCAAGGCGGGTAAAATCGTATTTTCAGCCGCCGTTATGGCGGGAATTTTTGTTGTCAATGCCGGTACAGTCTTTGCTTCTGACATCACTCCAGCCAATGTCGAATATCTGGTCAACTCTGAGCGAACCTACTACGGTCTTCCTCCGCTGAAAGTCGATCCGAAGCTAAACTCTGCCGCTGCTTTGAAAACCAAAGATATGATCACTCGCAACTATTTCGAGCACTTTGCTTTTGGTCTGACACCGTGGGATTTTATCAAACAATCCGACTACAATTACCTTTATGCTGGTGAAAACCTAGCGATGAACTTTCAGACCTCAGAAGGTATGGTCAACGCTTGGATGCAATCGCCACTTCACCGTGCCAATATCCTCAATCCTGACTACACTGATATGGGTATCGGCGTCGTCAAAGGTGCTTTTACTGAGAACGGACAACTGGAAGACACTATCATCGTCGATAATATGTTTGGCCGACGCAAACCTGCAATCTTAGAGGTCTTCAATAAATTTATTGCCAAAATTGCTGAAATGTATAAATTCTAAAAAAGGAAAAACTATAAACCCCACCCCAGCCTCCCCCTGAAAAGGGGAGGAGACGCCTGTGGATAACTTAAAAAATAGCCTCCCAATGAGGCTATTTTTTAATGGTTGACAGTGTGAGGAGTTCATATATACTTATAACCACGACTAGAAGAGCTTATGATTTTTTCAGAAAAGTATGAAAAAGTATGAAGATTATGGGCACTTATCTTCCAGTCGGAAATATTAAAAACTGATACTTTTAAGCCTCACGGTTTGAAGGTCCAAACAAAAGCCCCAGTATGTTTTTCCTGTTTTTCTATTGATTCTATGTGATCCGGATTCCGTTAATTGCTACCAGTGTGTGTTTTTTGTTTTTTTTGGGGTTCTACTGGGTACTCGGAACTCGGTACTTGCAACTAAATTATTTTGTTCTTGCCAGAGGGGCAGCAGGCATTTTTGGCTTGTTGTATAATTGTACTAGTATTCTTGTTGTCCTCTTGGAGGGAAGTATTCAGGAATGGAAAATTAATTATTCGAACATCAAATAATGAATTCGATCGTTGTTCGAGTAATGCGATTATCCTAATTTCAATTGTTTTCTATAAACTATCAACTATCTACTAAAATATCTACTAATTTTTGGAGGATTTATGAAAGAGTTTTTGAAAAAATCTCTCTTGTATCTGGTGATGACAGTGGTCGCTGTACCACTCTGGGCTGTCACCGGCTACATCACCGCCCCTGTGGCAAAGGCGACGGCACCGTCTATAGAATTTATTAACGAAGGCTTCGATAACGCTCCAACAGCCCCGACCAATTGGACATTTGCGGGAATTACCGGGAGCTACACGGGAACCGGTTATTATGGTACAACAGCGCCAGCAGTAAAAATGGATGCCACCGGTGTCCAGATCGTTTCACCGCTTTTTGCCAACGCGACCTCGATGACTTTTTGGTTGAGAGGTGTCGGTACCTCAGGGTCTAGTGCCTTATTGGTTGAAACCTATAATGGTACTAGCTGGTCAACCCCAACCGATGGAAACATCACCTCGATTCCGACTAGTGGCACGACAAAGACGATCACACTTTCTTCGAGCGATCGCCAAGTTAGATTCACTTACACCAAAGACTCAGGCAATATTGCCATCGATGATGTGATCGTTAGCGGCAGTAATGTTGCAGTGTTTATCGATTCAAATACAAATAGCTCCTTTGATGTCAATGAGCCAACCTTTGCGACGATCCAAAATGCTGTCGATGGTGCTTCAACCGGTGATGCAATTGTTGTAAATTCTGGCACCTACAACGAAACCGTCAATGTCAACAAGGGGGTTTCAATCGTTGGTGCCAGTGTGGCAGGAACATATTTAATCCCAACTACGGGACAAAACGGCTTCAACGTTACAGCCGACGATGCCGCAATTAAAAATTTTACAATAGTATCGACCTCAGGTGGGGTTAATACGCAAGCGATCACTGTTACTGGTGCGAACAACGTTACAATTTCCGGTAACACTATTACAACTTCCGGCGATAACGGTCTTGGTGTTTGGATTGGTGGTACCGGTTACAGTAATTCAAATAATCTGACGATCTCAAATAACATTATTACAATCTCCAACGTTTCGACCGGCATTTATGCCGAAGCTGGTGCTACCGCTCAGACTGGCTGGATGATTAGTGAAAACACGATCACTGCGAATTATGGTAATCCGCTTGAGCTGTATGATGTCTCTGCTTCAACTGTCAACAACAACGCTCTAACAGCACTGTCTTACGACAATTCTATTGTGATCTGGACAAGTGAACTTGGTCCAATTGCCAATCTGGTCTTTACAAACAACACACTTGGCGGTGGTTCTGGCAGCCAGGTTGCTTTCCTGACTGATTTCCGCGTCGATCTTGGCGACTCAACAGTCGGGTCAATTGCCGGAATAACCATTACTGGTAATAGTTTAGATGACTGGGGTTTGAGAGGCTTGCGAATTGGGGCGGGGAGCATAACCAGTGTTATCGCCAATAAAAATAGCTTCTTAGCTACTGGCACGGCACTTAAAAATGAAGGCTCCGGCGATATTGATGCCACCCAAAACTGGTGGAACACAACAAGTGCATCAATAATTACCGGAGAAATTGACAATGCTTCAACCGGTAGTGTTACCTACAAGCCTTACTATATCGACTCAGCGATGACGACTTTAAGTGACAACAAGGCGATTTCCACCTTTGATTTCAATGGTTTGAGTCCGGCAGTTACCGGCACGGTTGATACCTCCGCTCACACTGTCAGTTTGACCGTGCCAAACGGTACTGACGTGACAGCGCTGGTGCCAACAATCACCACGACAAGTGTTGCTTCCACTCCTGTCAGTCCGGCAAGTGATGTAGCCAAAGATTTTACAAATTCTGTAACCTACACCATTTCAGCGATAGATGGCACTACTCAAGATTACACAGTGACCGTCACAGTTTCACCAGATACAACCGGACCGACAATCTCTGGCGTAACTAACGGCGAGACCTACGAGACAGCCAAGACTGTTACAGTCGGTAGTGATGCCGCTTCAATCTTCGTTAACAACGTTGCTTATACGTCCGGCAACACCATCACTCTGAGTGCCAATGATGGCTACACTATCACTGCCACCGATGCGATTGGTAACTCAACCACAGTTAATTTCACCATCGACATTGCACCGGCTATCTCAGTACAGTCTTCCAGCAGCGCCTCGGCGACCTCGATCACTATTACCTGGACGACGGATCAGCCGGCAACCTCGAGAGTGATTTACGACACAGTGTCACATTCTAGCATCGCTGATTATGTTGCGGGCTCGAATTATGGCTATGCCAATTCGACAGCTACATTTGACATGGGTGATAGCAAGACCGAGAGTCACAGCATCACAATTTCTGGGCTAGTAGCTGGCACGACCTATTATTACAGGACTATATCATCTGGTTCGCCAGAGACGGTCAGTGTTACTGAATCAAGTTTCACGACTTCACCTACAACCCCAGCTCCGGCAGCAGCAGAGACAACGGAGACAACTACATCTATCACCCCACTCATTGCTTCTGCAAAATCGGCACCGGCACCTGCAGCGGAAGCGGCGCCTGAAGCTACTGCGACTCCGGACGACAGCAATGGTGTTGTCAAAGCAGCTGAGGCAAGCAGTCCAGAGTCAAATGAGTCAACAAACTGGACACCATGGATCGTCCTGGCAGTATTGATCATTTTGGCGGGAGCGGTTACCGGCGGATATTTCTACTGGTTTTCCGGCCGTGAGGAAATGGCGGCAGCGACCACAGGAGATATGAAGAAAATTCAAAACAATGCTAAGACTGAGAATGCAAAAGTAGTTGTTCGGGAAAAAACCAAGTCGAACACAAGGAAACCAAACGGCAAAAAACCAAATCGTTGGTAATAGTCTAGACTGAACGAGCGAAAAATCCCCCCGAAGAATGTCGGGGGGATTTTTCTTATCGATGAAATTAACTTATAATGAAAGTAATGAGAAAATTTTTTCGCAAAACCAGAGAACGAATTGAAGAATACATCCCGATGACGCTTGGCAATCTGGTGGTTTTTGGCTTTCTGGTTTACCTTGTCGTCGTCGTCAGTCAATCAGTTTACACAAATTACAAATCAAATCAGCAAATTGCTGAGGAAAAGAACGCTCTAGTGGTGATGAGGAGCAAAATCACCGAACTGCAAAATCAGATCAATTATGATCAGACGGACGAGTACAAGGAGATGAAAGCCAGAGAAAAACTTGGCTATATGCTGGTGGGGGAGACAGTCATTGCTCTGCCTCCTGATACTGTCAAGGAAAAAACGCCGGACAGCGGCTTGCCTGAAGTAAAAATCAAACAGCCAAATTACTCTCTGTGGTGGCAATACTTTTTTGGAAAGAAATAATAAAAATAACAAAAAAAATGCCAGTCAAATTTGACCGTCATTATTTTTGGTAGCAGGGGTGGGAGTTGAACCCACGACCCCAGGCTTATGAGTCCTGTGCTCTAACCAACTGAGCTACCCTGCCACTAAATTAAAAATAACCAATCACCAAGATACAATAACCAAAAAATATCTAAATTTCAATCTTCAAATTTTGTAATTTTGGCAAACTTGAGATTTATTTGGTGTTTGTATCTTGTTTCTTGGTTATTGCTACCAAAAATATTCAAAACATTGAAAACTTTTGGTAGCGGGGGTTGGATTTGAACCAACGACCTCATGGTTATGAGCCACGCGAGCTACCAGACTGCTCTACCCCGCATCACAATGCAGCTTTTAGTATAACATAAACAGGTAATCGATTCAACATCGAGTCAGGGACTCGATTTTTTTGTCAAATTAGTGTTTAATCACAGGTATGAACAAATTCAGTCAAAAATCTGTCACCGGCAAGGTCTATAAAGAAATTATTAAAGATAGTTTAATTTTGTCGGGTGAAAAAATTGCTGTCGCTGTCAGCGGGGGAGCTGATTCAATCTGTCTACTTTCGGTTTTGTTGGAATTGAAAGACAAACTCGGGATTCAAATTTCAGCAGTCCATTTCAATCATCGTTTGCGGGGAAGCGAGAGCGATATGGACGAAAAATTTGTGGCGGACTTTTGCCGAGAGCGGGGGATTGACTGTATCGTCGATCGAGCAAAAAAAATTAATTCATATAAAAGTGAGGATGAAGCAAGGATTGCCCGCTACGCATTTTTTCAAAATTTGTTGGCAGGGGAGCGAGCCGACAAAGTTGCAATTGCTCACAATCAAAACGACCAGGCTGAGACGGTCCTGTTGCGGCTGATTCGCGGTAGCGGATTTTCGGGCTTGAAAGCAATCCCCCGAGTGCGCGAAAAATTCATCCGTCCCCTACTGACAATTTCACGACCAGAAATCGAAAAATATCTAGCTGACCGCAACATTCGCTTCCGGACAGATGACTCGAACAGCGATATCATCTATTCTCGCAACTATATTCGTCATCAGATTTTGCCTCAGATTTCCAAAATCAATCCCAACGTTGTCGCCACTTTGGCTGGATCAGCGGAGATTTTTGCCGATGATTATAATTATCTGGAAGAAACAGCCCGGGCGACTCTGACTACATTAAGGTCCGAAAATAGATCTGATTTGGTGACTCTAGACCATAAATCGTGGCAGGCTCTACCGTTGGCGTTGCAACGACTGACTTTGCGACTATCTGTTGCTGAGATTTCTGATCTGACAGACATTACATTCAAACAAATCGACGAAGTTATGGCGGTGCTTCGGAGAGGTCGTGGTAAAAAATGGAAGCCACTCCCCCACTCGTTGCGAATCTCACTCGTACGTGGTAAAATTAGAGTTGAAAAATTAAACAAATAGGATTAGATAATGAAACCAGACAATAGCAAGAGTGGTAGCAGAACAGTCTTTTATATTTTGATTGTTTTTGTTGCTCTAGTATTGATAAATAGTTATATCGGTGATAAAGTAGCCGCGCCGAAACAGGTGGCAATCTCACAGATCGCCCAGGACGTCCAAGATGGTAAAGTTGAAAAAGTTTCGATCAAGGATTCTGAGGTTACCGCCACGCTGAAGAATGGTAGCTCAGAGGTTGCGATTCAAGAGGCAAATTCGACACTCAAAGATTACGGTATCACACCAGATAAAACCAAAATTACGGTCGAGGACACTTCTGGCTCAGCAGTTTGGTACAACTTAGCCAGTATCTTCTTGCCGATCTTCCTGATCGGTGGCCTGATTTTCTTCATGCTTCGCTCAGCTCAGGGTGCAAACTCAAAGGCGATGAGTTTTGGCAAGTCGACAGCCAAGCTCTTTATGGGCAACAAAAAAATTGCTTTCGCTGATGTTGCTGGTGCGGATGAGGCAAAGCAGGAACTTTTTGAAGTGGTAGATTTTTTGAAAAACCCCAAGAAATATCGTGATCTAGGTGCTGAAATTCCTCGCGGCGTCTTACTCGTCGGCTCTCCCGGTACTGGTAAAACCCTGATGGCACGTGCCGTTGCCGGTGAAGCCGGTGTCCCCTTCTTTTCTATCTCCGCTTCAGAATTTGTCGAGATGTTTGTCGGTGTTGGTGCTTCACGTGTCCGCGACCTTTTCCTGAAGGCCAAGCGCAATGCTCCAGCAATTATATTTGTCGATGAACTCGATGCTATCGGTCGTCAGCGTGGTTCCGGTCTCGGCGGTTCGCACGATGAGCGCGAACAAACCCTAAATCAGATATTAGTTGAGATGGATGGCTTCGAGGCGACAGACAATGTCATCGTTGTCGCGGCGACCAACCGACCCGATGTTCTCGACCCGGCGCTACTTCGTCCAGGACGATTTGATCGTCAGGTTTATATCGATCTACCGGATCGGACCGAGAGGACGGCAATTCTCAAAGTCCACACCAAAAACAAACCGGTCGAATCCGGTGTTGATCTGGCGAAGATTGCTGCATCTACTCCAGGTTTTTCTGGCGCAGATCTGAAAAATTTGACCAATGAAGCGGCTATTATGGCAGCGCGGGAAAACAAAAAAACTGTGACACAAGCTCACTTGAACGAGTCAATCGAAAAAGTGATGATGGGACCAGAAAAACGCTTGAAGGTTTTGCTCGAGAGGGAAAAAAAGATCACGGCATTTCACGAAGCTGGTCACGCCGTCGTCAGCCATATCCTGCCAAATGCTGATCCAGTCCACAAAATCTCAATTATTTCTCGCCGGATGGCGCTTGGCTACACTTGGAATATGCCGACCGAGGAGCGTAAGTTGCAGACCAAGGCACATTTTCTTGATGAGATAGCCACCCTGATGGGCGGCCGTGTAACTGAGGAGGAATTCTTCGGCAAGGAAAATGTGACGACTGGTGCCCAAAACGATATGAAGAAGGCAACAGAGCTGGCCCGTCATATGGTGACAGAATACGGCATGTCTGACCGACTTGGTCCTCAGACCTATGGCCATCATGATGACATGCCCTTTCTTGGCAAAGAGCACACTGAGCACCGTAATTACTCTGAAGATATCGCCAAAATCATTGACGAAGAGGTGACAAAGCTGATCGCTGACGGACGCGATCGAGCCGATAAACTTATCAAGTCACACAAAAAAGTTGTAACTGAGATTGCTGAAGATTTATTGAAAAAAGAAACTATTGATGATAAAGAATTTCTCAAGTATTTTGATGAGAAAGAGATTGCAAAAGAAGATAAGAAAAAAAGTGATTAAAATATGAAAAGGATTTTTAATCTTTTTTCGAAGGAAAATTCTCTTCGTGGCGCCAGCATTATTTTAATTGTCACTTTGACAATTTCAAATCTGCTCGGGCTAATTCGTGACCGAATCCTGACTCACTACATCGCAACTTCAAACCTTGATATTTACTATGCTGCTTTTCGTATCCCCGACCTAATCTTCAATTTTCTCGTACTCGGAGCGATCACCTCGGCTTTTATTCCGATTTTTTCCGATTACCTGACAAAAGGTGAGGAAGAAGAGGGCTTTCGAGTCACAAATATTCTGATCAATCTCGCTCTTGTGTTGATGATTTTTTCGGCTGTAACCCTTTACTATCTGATGCCATATCTGATGCCGCTAGTGGCGCCAAATTTTGATGCAGTCAGGATGGCCTTGGCTGTCAAATATGCCCGTCTGATAATGCTGACGCCAGTTTTCTTCTCTGTTTCCTACATCATCGGCGCGGTTCTAAATTGTCATAAGAGATTTCTGGCCTATTCTCTGGCACCGATCTTTTATAATTGTGCCATTATAATCAGTGCTGCCTATCTGGCGCCACGCTACGGAGTCATCGGAGTGATCTACGGTGTTGTCGCTGGAGCTTTTTTGCATATGCTGGTCCAGGTTGTTCCGGTGATGAGACTTGGTTTTCGCTGGCAGCCGATAATTTCAATAACAGAAAAACCGATTAGACGTATCATCCGACTGATGGTTCCACGGACGATCAGTATGGGCTCAAATCAGATTATGCTGATTGTTTATACGGCTATTGCCTCGATGTTGGCGGTTGGATCAATCTCGGCATTTAATCTGGCAACAAATATTCAAACAATGCCGGTTGTTGTACTTGGTACTTCGTTTGCAACGGCAATCTTCCCCACACTGGCCAAAAAAATCTCTGCTAACGAACCCGGAGAGTTTTCTTATTATCTGAATCACACACTTCGGATTATGGGTTATCTACTGATACCATCGACAGTTTTCTTTATTTTGATGCGCGCTCAGATTATCCGACTGATTCTCGGCTCGGGTAAGTTTACCTGGGATGACACGAGGACGACAGCTTTGACACTTGGTTTTCTGTCGATCTCTATCTTGGCCGCGGGGGTAATCCCACTTTTATCAAAAGCTTTTTATGCACTCAAAAACACGCGAACACCAATGTATATATCTATCGCGACAACGATTATATCAGTAACTATCGGCTATCCCCTGGCCCGAGCGATGTCCGTCTCTGGTCTGGCACTGGCCTTCTCGATCGGCAGTTATTTCAACATGATCGTTCTGATCCATTATCTTCGCAAAAAATACCCAGGAATTCTCAACCGGAGTTTGATCGTCTCGTATACGAAAACACTTCTCAGCTCCTTCGTCATGGGTCTGGTCATCTATCTTTCGATGCATCTGGCGGCAAATTTTGTCGATATGACTAGATTTTGGGGAGTTTTCCAGCAAACCCTCTTTGCCGGGCTGACCGGTATTGTCGCTTATTTGATTATGGGGTACATCACCGGTCAAGAAGAATTTAGCTCCATCGTGAAACGATAAACTTACTACAAAATTACAAATTTAACTAAATTACAAATTGGACTAGTAACTGTAATAATTGTATCTAATACCAGTGTTGTATAATTGTCATCCTGAGCCGATGTAGCATGGAGGCGAAGGATCTAGAGAGACCTGTCCTGCCTGCCTGCCGTAGCTTTAACGAAGGCTGGAGTGAAATCGAACGGATTCTTCGTTATCTCAGAATGACACTTTGATTTGAATTACATAACAGCGGTATCGAATATGTAATTTCGGGCTTAATATCAAAATCTGGGTGCTAAAAGTACCAGTTTGTGCTATTCTAGAGCCAATAATCAATCATTTATCTACAAGGAATTGTATTCATGTCTAAAAAAACTGTCCTGAATGTAGCTCAAACCAAGTAAAAAGAGACGGTCGCAGAAACGGTAAACAGCGATACGAATGCACCGCCTGTGGCAGAAGATTCCAATCAGTAAATCGACCGGACAGACTAGAGCGAGTCATCTGGG
>Ga0210057_1001122_pt1 | contig 41484 bp, 41 predicted proteins | sample CryGeyCG2114_010_2_FD_183968 | JGI IMG/M metagenome (GOLD analysis project Ga0210057, IMG submission 183968) | Groundwater microbial communities from aquifer - Crystal Geyser CG10_big_fil_rev_8/21/14_0.10 (SPAdes) (version 2) | ecosystem: Environmental > Aquatic > Deep subsurface > Groundwater ... | reverse complement strand
TTTTGTCTTTGAGAGAAGCCGTTATTTTGGAAAAAGGCGAAAACTATTTCGCATGGAAAGAGTTTTTCCAAAAAATCGGCTCGAACCCTATTCTCAAAGACAAAACGCTTTCATGCAATTGGGGGGAGCTTTGGGAATTCACGGCTTCCGCCGTAGGCGGAAAAGGTTTTGAAAAAAATGATAGCGCGATTTTGGCTCCCGCAAAATCGCTCCGTTTTCTCAATTCCGACAATGTTTCGTTTGGTGGACGATAGAGGACTCGAACCTCTGACCCCCGCAATGTGAATGCGATGCTCTACCAGCTGAGCTAATCGTCCAATTAATTTTCATTCTACCAAAATTCAATACTTAGTCAAAAAAAAAGCCCTTAGGAAATTTGGGCTTTTATGCGGCATCAACACATTGTTGGCAGCGTTTTATGCCAACAAATCCATTTAACCATTCGACACCGCTACCCTCTCCGGAAAATAATTCACACCTGGGATTTAAGGGATGCCGGTATTGATATAGGCAGTTTCTCTCGCAGAGTGAATTGTCATTGTCATCAACTTTGATACTCTTTTCAACAGTAATTGTAATTTTCATTTTTTCTGCTCCTTGTTGAAATTCCTAGATCAATTAAAAATAGCTGCTAATTCAGCCAGCCGGTTGGCGTAACCCCATTCGTTATCATACCAGGCGACTACTTTTACTAAATCGCCGTCTATAACTTTCGTTAAAGGCAGGTCGACAATCGCCGAAGCGGGATTGCCGATAATATCAGTGGAAACTAAGGGCTCATTGGTAACCGCTAAAATCCCTTTTAATTTTCCGCCGGAGGCCTTGCGCAAAGCCTCGTTTACCCTGTGTTCGGTTGTTTTTTTATTTAATACATAGACCGCGTCGATAATGGAGCCGCAGGCGACCGGAACTCTTAGCGCCAGGCCGTCAAACTTCCCCGCCAGAGCCGGAATAGTTTCAGTAGTGGCGACAGCGGCTCCGGTGCTCGTCGGTACGATATTTACTCCCGCCGCCCGCGAGCGCCTAAAGTCTTTATGCGGCCCGTCCACTAAATTCTGGTCGGCGGTATAGGCGTGCACGGTCGTCATAACCGCTTTTTTAATGCCAAAATTTTTCTGCAATACGTCGGTAACCGGCGCCAGGCAGTTAGTCGTGCAGGAGGCCATGGAGATAATATTATCGTTTTTTTTAATATTATTTTCATTAACTCCCAAAACAATAGTCTTTATTTCTTTTGATTTGGCCGGCGCGCTGATAATTACCTTTTTCGCTCCGGCTTTTAAATGTCCGGACGCGCCTTCTTTGTCTCTAAAAATGCCGGTGCACTCCAGAACAACATCAACTCCCAGCTTCCTCCAGGGAAGTTCGGCCGGATTTTTAACGGCATAAACCGGGTATTTCCGGCCATCCACAATAATCGCTTCCGGCTCGCTTCCCGTTTTTTTATTATATTTTCCGTAAACGCTGTCATACTGCAGGAGATTCGCCAGTATTTCGGCGCCGCATAAATCGTTTATCGCGGCCACCTCCAAACTGGGATTATTTAACATGATTTTAAAAGCTGCCCGGCCGATTCGGCCGAAGCCGTTAATCGCGACTTTGACGGTTTTTTTATTGGATAATATTTTTTCGAGCATAAAGCGTTTGTTGATTGATTGTCCAGTTAAGCAAAAAGCAAAACTAAACAATTAGCCAACTAAGTAACTAATTAACTGTATTATACCATATAACAAAACAGAAATAAATCCAGCACCTTGACCGCAGGGTATTAAACCCTGCGGCAAGAATGATGATAGCCCTTCATCCCTGCGGCAGAGACCGCAGGGTATTCGGGCACGGTGCTGGATAAAAAGAGCTTGACGTCCGCCAGGCTCTTTTCTTATATAATCTATTTTTTATACTTTATTTTACTTAGGGGTATATCAAAAATTTTTTCATATCCGTCTTCTTTGTTGCGGCCTTTTATTTTTAAGTCAACTGTTTTCTTTAAAGTATGCCAACCAATAACTTCAGCCTCCACTCCTTCATAAATAACTTTCGATCCAATAGGAGGGAGATTCTTCGCCAACTCGGCGTAACCCTCATTTTCATACCGCAAACAGCACATTAAACGCCCGCAACTGCCGGAAAGGCGCTCGCTGCCCCGGTGGGCGATCTGCTGGTTCTCCGCCATTTCCGAGCTGATTCCGCCCAAATCTCCCAGAAAGCTCTTGCAGCACATCGGCCGGACTCCGCACCGCCCGATATCGCCGCAAATTTTCGCCTCATCGCGGATACCGACCTGGTAGAGAATAATCGACTTCTGATAATGGCGGGCTAAATCTTTCACCAGTTCGCGGAAGTCGACCCGGCCGTCGGCAATAAAGGCGAATTTAACTCTGGAATCATCATAAGAGCAATGAACGTCAACTATTTTCATCGGCAAATTATGTTTTTTTACCAGAATGCGGCAATATTTTATCATCTCCAGTTTATCCGTCCTGCCTATTTTTTCCAGGTCATTTTTATTGGCCAGTCTGGTTACCGGCTTCAGCTCCCCTTGGCCGGCGCTTTTATCGGACTCTTTAACCGCTATAACCTCTCCGATGTCCGTGCCGACTTCCGTTTCCACGATTATTTTATCCCCGACTTTCAAATCCAAATTATTATCATTGCTAAAATCATATTCTTTGTCCCAGGGACAAAATTTTATTTTGATTATTTGCATAAATATTATTGTAAAGAGAATCTGATAAATTCTAAAACTTTTACATCTCCCAATATCTCTTCCACTTTCTTTTTGTCGTCTTTAATATACTCCTGTTTAATCAGGCAGGTTTCTCCGTAATATTTTTTCAATTTTCCTTCAATAATCTTTTCCATCATGGCCTCCGGCTTGCCTTCATTTTTCAGCTGAGCGCGATAAATCTCTTTTTCTTTTTCTATCTCGCTCTCCAGCACGTCCTCCGGCTTCAGGTATTTAGGGTTGGCGGCCGCTATCTGCATGGCGATATCAACCGCCAGCTCTTTTTTATCCGGCTTGTCCAAAGAAACTAAAACTCCGATTTTTCCCTCCAGATGAAGATAGCTGGCGACCGTGCCGTTTTCGCTTTTTAATACCGCCGCCAGGCTGATAGCGAGCTTTTCGCCAATGACTCCGCTAAAACTCTCCAATTGCTCTTTAACATCAGACCCGTCCATGGGCGCGCTTAAAAGCTCGCCGGCGGAAGAGGATTTCTGCTCTTTTAATATTGTAAAAGCTTTTTTGGCGAAATTCTGGAATTTTTCGTTGCGGGAGACAAAATCAGTCTCAGAGTTAATCTCTACCATATACCCTTCCGTGCCGCTTTCGTTTACGCCGGCCAAAATAATGCCTTCGCTGGCTTCGCGGCCGGCCCTTTTCGCGGCCTTGGCCATTCCTTTTTTGCGCAAAATTTCCCCGGCTTTTTCAATGTCGCCGCCGGATTCGTCCAACGCGCTTTTGCAGTCGCCTATTCCGCAGCCGGTTTTATCGCGCAATTCTTTTATTTTTTCCATCATAATACTCAAAATGTCATTTCGAGGAACGAAGTGACGAGAAATATAATATACACATATCCCTCGGCTTAGTTTATCCCGAGCGTAGCCGAGGGACTCGGGATGACAAAAAAATAATTAATCTGCTATTGTTAAAAAATGATGATTTTATTTCTTCACGCCTTGTCCTTCGTCCTTCGCGCTTGTTGCTTCAGGCTTCCTCATTCCCGCGGCTCTGCCTTCCTTAACCGCCTCACTTACCAGCTGTAAAACCAGCTTAGCCGCCTTGGTAGCGTCGTCATTGCAGGGGATAACGTATTTTATGCCGTCCGGGTTTACGTTCGTGTCGCAAATCGCTATTATCGGAACGCCCTTTTTTCTAGCTTCGTTAAAAGCCGTCTTTTCCCGCTTTATATCCCAGATAAAAATAACATCTGGCAACTTTTTTAAATTAACCAAGCCCCCGACCATTCTTTCTAATTTTTCTATCTTTTTGGTAAAATCCAGCTGTTCCTTTTTTGTGTACTTTCCCAGCTTGCCGGCCTCCCGCTTTTCTTTCAGGTCCAGATAATTTTTTACCAGCCGCTTAATCACGGCGAAATTAGTCAAAGTGCCTCCCAGCCAGCGGTTGCTGACATAAGGAATGCCCAGCTCTTCGGCCTGCGAAGCGATTTTGCTTTTTACCTGGTCCTTAGTTCCGACCAGCAGGATAGTTTTATTTTCCGCCGCCATCCTGGATATGAACTGCAGCGCCTCTTCTAACAACTGCTGCGTTTTCTCTAAATTAATAATGTGCACGTTGGCTCTTTTGCCAAAAATAAAAGGCTCCATCTTCGGGTGCCATTTTGATGTCTGATGCCCAAAATGCATGCCAGCCTTGAGCATCTCTTCAATTGAAGGGATTTTTACCATATATTTTTTCCTTTACCCTGTGAAATAATCCCGAGACACTCGGAATTGCCGCTTTGCGGCATTTCACATGGTAAAGCCCTAATGCCTTAAGCGTATTATTTCAACAAGGTTCCTCCACCCCTATTTATCCCGCAGTATTGCGGGACAAGGAAAGTTTTTTGAGGTGTGAGAGATTTGTCCCGCGCCTTTACGGCGCCGGAGGGTTTATTAAATGATTATTATTACTTTAATATATTTACAAAAATATGTCAAGAAAGATTTTCCGCTATTTAGCTTACCCCTACAAAATAACAGTGTCAAACGAAAAAAGAGGCGTTTGCCTCCTTTTTTCATCTCCGTATTATACTTTAATATTTATTTTGGTTTTGGCAATCCAATCTTCTCCAATATATCCGTAAAAGCCACATACTCAATGTCACGCTCTTTATAAAAAGCCAAACTTTCCTGTAACTCTTCTGTTTGATTATTTTTATCCAATAAATCACCAAAGGCAAAGCCCTTTTTAGCTTCATACTCTTGGTATCCGACTAAAATTATTTGCAGTGGTTTTTTATACAGGTGCGGCACTTCGCCATATTTCAACGGCACACCCAATATTTTTTCTCCAGCCGTCCCTGTTGTCGTCCAGTTTCTTCCTTTTACTTCATAAACATATTTATCACACTCCAAATCAGGACTATATCTTTTTTCTCTTAGTGTGCTTTTGTTTTGTGCCGCCCTACGCACATTTTTTCTTCCTAGGCGAACTAAAGCTTCTCTAACTAATTCCTCGCAAAGCCGGGTTGTCCATTGACCTCCATTTCCTCCACCAATTATTTTATTTCCCCATGCTTTTTCTATTTTATTGGGTCCCACTAATCTTTTTGCGTCCGAAGTATTTTTGAGTGAAATTTCCGTAATTCCTTCATAACACCATTTAATAACTTCTGGATTGTTTAGTAAACGTGAGTTATTATTCGCCATACTATTTTACTAAATTTATAAAATATTAAGCTCCATTGAATGCGGTTTGCGTCCCCTTCTTAAATACTCTTTGCCGTTTGCCACCAGCAGTACGACTGCGTCATAACCAATTTGTTTAGCGCGTTTGCATATTTTACCATCCAACGCAATTCGTTTTTGATACCAGTTCTCCGTGGCGTCATCGCACAATTCTAATTTTTTGTACTCATTCGGAAAAAGCTGTTTAATAATTTCTGCTTCTGATGTTCCATAAACCGGATTTGCGACTTTCACTCTCTCGGGCATGTCATTTGGCCGGCCGTAAAACGCGGCCTGCAAAAAAGTAGACGCTAAAAATTTGCCTCGCTTTTGGTAAGCGCCGTGGTCTTTAGGCGGCACGTGCCACCAGTCAGAGCCGTTTATTTTTTTAATAAGTGTTTGCGTTAATATTTGCATACTACACCCTGCTTTGTAATTCTTCAAACCTTTTTTTAGATAAATCCAAATATTTTTTCTCCTTATCAATTCCTATAAATTTTCTCTCATTCAAATTCGCCGCCAGGCCGGTCGTGGATGAGCCGGTAAACGGATCTAGTACAACATCGCCCTTGTCGGTGCTCGCCATCACAATGCGCACCAATAAATCAATTGGCTTCTGCGTCGGGTGCTTGCCGAATTTTTTTTCATCTGGCTTTGGAGTTCCTAACGCCCAAACGCTGCGCATCTGCAAATTCGGCTTTTTTAAAAAATCTTCCTTCCAGTCCCCTTCTTTCATTAATTTATAATTAAATTTATGTTTTCCTTTTTTATCTTTGCGCGCCCAAATCAAAGTTTCATGGCTGGCGGTAAAAAAACGGCAGCTTAAGTTCGGAGCGGCGTTCGGTTTAAACCAGGCAACATCGTTGAGAATGTGAAAATGATTAACCTGTAAAGCAAAGCCGCATTGATAAATTGAGTGGTAGGTGCCGCTTACCCAAAGCGTGCCGCCCGGCTTTAAAACCCGATGACAGGCTTTGGTCCATTCCAGATGAAACTCCCAATCTTTTTTTAAGCCGTTGCTGACATCCCACTGCCCTTTGTTCACGCTCACCATTTTTCCAGCATGAACGGAAAAGCCGCCATTGGAGAGATGGTAGGGCGGATCGGCAAAAATCATATCAATGGAATTTTCCGCAATTTGCTTTAAAATATTTAAGCAGTTCTCTTTATACAAAACAAAATTATCCTTTACAAAATAAGGTTTATCCTTGATATCGCTTAAATTTTTCTTTTGAGCAGGCATGGGTAAAAATTAATTTCTCCTCTAATTTTCTCACTTCCCCCGTCATTTGTCAAAATCTAATTCTTAAAAGTGTTAATTATGTTCGTGGACTTGAACAAACCGTTCCCCGCGCTCCCCGCGTATAAAAAGCTGAAAAGCCAAATTAAGGATGAAAAACTTATATTTTATTTAAGTAATATTTTGTTAAAAAGTCAAATCACCTGTTCTTTATTGCTTATTTTTACGGAGTTGCCAAAAATAAAAAGCCATGCTACTATACGACTGTTATCTGTAATCTATAATTTGCAATATTATGAAAAAAGATATCCACCCTCAATACTATTCGGAAGCAAAAGTAACCTGCGCTTGCGGCAATACATTCACGACCGGCTCAACCCAGCCGGAGCTTAAAGTTGAGCTTTGCAGCGCCTGCCATCCTTTCTATACCGGCAAGCAAAAATTATTGGATACTGCTCGCCGCGTAGAAAAATTCCAGGAAAAACAAGCTCAAAAAACAAAATTAACCGACCGGAAAGGCAAAAAAGCCAAACGAGCTACCCGGGCATTGAAAAGAGAAAAAAAAGAAGTAGTGGTAAAAGTAAGACCGGAAGATCTAAAGAAAAAAGCTGACAAAAAATAACTATCCTGAATATTAAGCCAATTTATCCAGCACCAGCTTACATGGTGCTGGATTTATCTTTGTGGCGTTTATGCTACAATATAGGTAAGCTGGTTTTATGTTTTTCTACCTCACTCCCTGACCCCCTTCCTTAGCTAGGGGGAGGTAATTTATGGCCTACGACGAAATAAAAATCGAATATAAAAAGATAGAATCTGAATTAAACAGTCCAGACAATTTTTCTGATTCAAAAAAAATGACCGAACTGAATAAAAAATTTTCCGAATTGAAACATGCCTTTAATTTAATAGTTAAATTGGAAGCGGCGGAAAAAAGCATCAGCGATCTTAAGGATATTATAAAAAATGAATCTGACAAAGAATTAAAAAAAATGGCTGAAGAAGAGCTGGAAAAGCTTAATGAAGACCGCCAAGAGACAAAAGAAAGGCTAGCAGAGGAGCTAAGCCCAAAAAATCCACTGGATAAAAAATCGGCTATTATTGAAATTCGCGCCGGAACAGGGGGCGACGAATCCGCTTTATTCGCCGCCAAACTTTACGGCATGTACGCCAAATACGCCGAATCGCGGAAATGGAAAATTAATATTTTAAACTCCAGCCGCATCGGCATCGGCGGCTTTAAGGAAATCATTTTTGAAGCGATCGGCGCCGGAGCTTACGGAGATTTTAAGCTTGAAAGCGGAACGCACCGCGTCCAGCGCGTCCCCGAGACGGAAAAAGCCGGACGCATCCATACCTCGGCCGCGACCGTGGCTGTTTTTCCCGAGGCCGAGGAAGTTGATGTTAATATTAATCCGGCCGACCTGCGCATTGATACATTCTGCTCTTCCGGACCGGGCGGACAAAGCGTTAATACGACTTATTCGGCGGTGCGGATTCTGCATATTCCTACCGGCACTATTGTTTCCTGCCAGGACCAAAAATCCCAGCAGCAAAACAAGATTAAAGCGATGCAGGTCATGCGCTCCCGAATTCTCGCCCACATGGAGGATGAAAGGCATAGGAAAGAAGCGGCGGAAAGAAAACAGCAAATCGGCACGGGCGACCGCAGTGAAAAAATCCGCACCTACAATTTTCCCCAGGATCGCATTACCGACCATCGAATAAAAAAATCGTGGCACAATATTGGCACGATTATGAATGGAGGATTGGACGCGGTGATTGAGGAATTAAAAAAAAGTTATAAAAAATAATTAAATATCGCATGTACAGCATTAAAGAAATACTGCGAGCCGCATATAATAAATTAAATAAAAAAAATATCAATTCCGCTTATCTTGACGCGGAACTTTTATTATCTTTTATTTTAGGCAAACCGCGCGAATATATTCTGGCGCATCCGAAAATTAATCTAACCAAAAAGCAAATTGCCAAATACAACGGCCTAATCAAACAGCGCGCCAAACACGCGCCGGTTGCGTATTTAACAAACGAAAAAGAATTTTACGGCCGGCCGTTTTATGTTGACAAACGCGTGCTGGTGCCGCGGCCGGAAACGGAAACTCTTATAGAACAAGTTAAAAGTGAAAAGTTAAAAGTGAAAAGTGATGCGATTATTGTAGATATTGGCACCGGCTCCGGCTGCATTATAATAACTTTAGCCAAAGAATTAGAAAATCTAAAATCTAAAATCAGCAATCTAAAATTCCTTGCCACTGATGTTTCCCCAGATGCCCTTGCCGTTGCTAAAAAAAATGTAAAATTACACGGCGTTGATAAAAAAATAAAATTTTTGCAGGGTAATTTATTAGAGCCAATCTTGAAAAATAAAGATTTCTTAATTCATAATTCTGAATTCTTCATTCTGGCAAATTTGCCCTATTTAACTCTAAAGCAAATCAAGCAATCGCCAACGATTCAGCACGAGCCAAGGCTGGCACTGACAGCAGGCAAAGACGGTCTTAAATATTACCGAGAATTAGCGAAACAGCTCCAAGGTTTCCGAAACCTTTTAAAGGTTTCGGAAACCTCAAATATCCCGATATCCCTCTTTGCCGAAATCGGCGATATGCAAGGAACAGAAATGAAAAAAATTTTCTCTTTTGCTAAAAATAAAAACATCAAAAAAGACCTTGCCAGCCATAACCGGCTCTTTATTGCCAAACTTTGATCGCGGTAAAAATTTTATTTATAATGAGCAGTTTTATTCTGCATTCGTAATTTATAATTCGTAATTTTAAATTAAAATTTGCCCTTCTTCCTGTATTACTTCAATCCAAGCCGTACCGGCGTTGAATTTAACCTCTTCCCCGTTTTTATTGTAAATCTTTTCCCGCGTTTTCTTATCCGGCTTTTTCCACTCCCCTTCTTTGCAAATTCCGTCAAGGCAATACCATGCCCTCCCCCCGCCGATAGTGTCCATTTGGCGGCGCAATTCCGCGTCCAATATTTTTGATTTTACTTGCATGATTATGATATTTTTTGCGACTACCGGCGTGCCGTCCGCGTCTTTGTGCTGAACCTCGCCCAGATAGCGGATATATTCGTTATTTTCTTTGTCATACTTCCAGCTAACCAAAAAATCATTAACTGAATAATTTATTTCAATGTCGCTTTTTCCCCTGTCTTCAGCGGCAGCCTCATCTTTATAAAGCCAGGCGCCATAACCGTCATTTTTAGCATTCAGGCGATCCAAATACTTATTAAAATTCCCTATCGAACTATAAACATTATGAGGCGCGATTTTACTGTTTGACCGCCAAAAATAACCGCCCTGGTAAAACTCATTTAAATTAAGCAGCTTTGTTTTGGCTAAAATATCCAAAGCCTCCGGGCTGCCGCCGACATGGACGTAAAGGGCGTTATATCCCTCTGACCAATCCACGTAATAAGGCCGGGCGCTGCGAATTGGGCCTATTTCTTCGAGTTCCTCGCCGTCCGCGAATAAAGCCATAAAACGAGTAATCCCGCTTTCCGCTTTAGCCTCGTATACCAGCTGCGCTTTCGCCAGTCCGGACTGCGGCCGCGCCAGCGGGTCATTATCAATCATAACGGCAACCGGATAAAAATTCTCTTTTCCTGGCTCAACATAAATTCCATCTATCGCCCGGCGGACATAGTTTGGATGAATTTCGCTATTCTTTTCAGTTTCTTCAACGGTAAAATAGCTCTCTTTGGGATTGCTTTCCTTTAAATTATTCTTACCAAGCGAAAAAATTATTAAAAAAACGGCCAAAGAAATAATAGCCAAAATTGACAATAATAAAACCGTTCGCTTCGGCCAGTTAAGTTTTAGCCAAAATTGAACGGCTTTATTTTTTATATTGGAAAATTTCTCTTTCATCCCCCTTATTTTATATTTATCCAGCACCGTGCCCGAATACCCTGCGGTCTCTGCCGCAGGGATGAAGGGCTATCATCATTCTTGCCGCAGGGTTTAATACCCTGCGGTCAAGGTGCTGGATTTATTCTTTCTTTCCGGCTTCTTTGCCTTTTCCGGCTTCTTTGCCGCCGTCTTCTTCTCCTGTTTTCTCCGCCTTCTCCCCTTCTTTTGCCTCTTCGCCCGCGCCTTCGCCTTCAGCGGCCGGCGTTTCTTCTTCCGCCGCTCTCGGCTCGGTTACGTTGACAACGACATCATCCGGATTATTTAAAATTGTAATCTTATCGGATATCACTAAATCCTTGATGTGAATTGTGCTGGAAAAATCCGTCAAACAGGAAATATCAACTTTAAACCTCTTTATTAAATCGGCCGGCAGACATTCAATTTCTATTTCATTTAACTGCTTAATGACAATGCCTCCTTCATTTTTAACCACCGGCGCCTCGCCGACAAACTCTAATTCAACCGGAGCGGTAACTTTCTTGGCAAGGTCAACTTCATAAAAATCAATGTGTAAAATTCTATCTTTTACCGGCTCGTACTGAACTTCATGGATCAGGACTTTTTTGCTCTGGCCGTCATCAAAAACCAAATCAATTAAGCTTGATTCTCCGGCGTCTTCATACGCCTTGGCAAATTTAACATAATCAATAAATAAACTAAGGCCAATCTGCCCCTTGCTGTATACGATCGCGGGTATCATCCCTTCTTTGCGAACTTTCTTAAGGCTTAAGCCTTTTTCTCTATTTTTTACTTTTAATTGGATCATAAGATATTGATTTATTTAACTCTATTATTTATAAATGATTATCCTTGAAATGTCAAATCGGGCTGTTAATTATGGCGGGTGTGAATAATAACGCTCTCCGCAATCCCTACTAAAACAAGGCTGGCTATCAAGGAACTGCCTCCGTAGCTGACAAAAGGCAGAGGAATTCCCACCACCGGCAGGATTCCGATATTCATTCCGATATTAATGAACATTTGGACAAAAAATAAAATAATCGCCCCTAAAATTATATATAAGCCGAAATTATTATTAAGATGCCGGACCCAATACAGCATCCGGAAAAATAATACCGCGAAAAAAGTCGTCAAAAAAATTACTCCTAAAAGCCCGAGTTCCTCGCCAATAACCGCGAAAATAAAATCAGTCTGGCTTTCCGGCAAAAATTTAAGCTGGGACTGGGAACCGAATCCCAAGCCTTTGCCGAACAGTCCGCCGGAACCGATGGCAATAATCGCCTGGGCCACGTTATATCCCTGCTCCAGCGAACTGATATTGGGATTAAGGAATGTTAAAATTCTTTCTTTCTGGTAATCTTTCAGTAAAAAAAAGAAGCTGGTCGCGAAAAGCATCAGCGATATAAAAGTAATAATGATTATCTGCTTCCTGTTTAGACCAAAAATCGCCAAAATTGCCAGCCAAAAAATAAAAATAATTGTCGCGGAGCCGAAATCCGGCTGCCATAATATTAAAATAATAGGCAAAAAAACAATTAAACCTGTTAAAATAATATGTTTAAGCTGGTTTATTTTATAGGAAGCGGCGGAAAAATATTTTGCCAGCGCCAAAACCACGACAATTTTAACCAGCTCGGAAGGCTGTAGGCTAAAGCCGCCGAATTCAAACCAGGCGCGCGTGCCGCGTACCGTTTCACCAAAAAGCAACACTAAAATTAACGACCCTATTCCGCCGGCATAGATCCATTTATTAAAACCGTACAGCGCGTGAAAATCAAAAAAACTGAATATAAATAAAAGCGCTATTCCAACAACGGCAAAAACGCATTGCTTTTTAAAATTAATAAACCCGGCTTCCCCTCCGCTGAGGGCGACGCTGTAAATCACCGCCAAGCCGAAACCGATAAGCAGAATAATACATCCGAATATTATCCAGTCAATCTTTTTTAGATGAGTAAGTAATTTATTAAACATAAAAAAAGCACGGAGTTTGAAGTACGAAAGAGGAGGGCGTACTTCTCACTTCAATTGTCCCGAACCCAGTTCAAAGGGGATATAGTTGCTTTTATCAAAAATATTGACTGAGGGGATTATTTTAATCTGGGATCCCGATATTCTCCCTGGCCAGATGATGCTTATTTTTTTTGATTCCCCGGACTTCAGTTGTTCCACTTTGTATTTATTTATCCCGGCCAGCCGGCTGCCCGATTGTAAAATAATTAAAAAATCCACCTCCCAGTAATTAAACGGGGAATTATTCTCGGCAATGAAATTTAAGGTGTTTAAAGGGTCTTGACCGGAACTTCCGGGCAGCAACTCCGCGCCGGCAGCCTCAATATTGGCGCGTTCTTTTACAAACTGTTCAACGTTTCCCTGATATAATGAGTCAAACTCACGAACATTAACCCTGCTCCAGTTTATATTAGCAATCTCCACCCGGGCGTTAGCGGGCTTCGGGCCGTCATATAAAAACTCGGCCAAATATTTTTCTTCTTTGGGCAGAAGAAACTCGCGCTTGGTTTCAGTTGTATTTTGACCGATAACAAAAAAATAATCAAAGGTCGCATACCAGTCGGCATTGGGATTTTGTATTTTGACCGCCAAATCAGAATTATCTCCTCCCCCGCCGGGCAAGATATTGACATTGCCGACTAGAAAATCATCAGCTGCCAGCCTCTTGATAAAATCATGGCTGATAGCCGGCACCGCTGTCAACAGCCGGCTGATTTGCTCCTCCTCCGGCAAACCGCGATAATAATATTCGGCAAAACCATAAATGCCATATCCCCAGAAAGAAATGCTTGCCAAAATCAGCAAACCGATTAAGATCCGCCGCAAAAACGCCCGATGTTCAACCCACCACAGCCCCATATTTAACTGCAAATTCGTCGGCCCTTCAATCGGACGGTAGCTCTTCAGGTTATTATTTAATTTTATCTCCGCAGAAGTATTATCTGCGTCCTTGTTTTTTGGCATAATCAATTAAATTATAACATAAAAAAATACTAACAACAAAATATTGCTTTGCCATAAAATCTGTGTTACACTAAAAGTAAATATTGGCACCTCTGTGTGCATATTTTTATTGCTTAATAAATTTGAATATGACTGAAAAAATGACTGAAAAACAAACAAAAATCCAAACAAAAATCGCCGCCGCCAAATCGAAAAAAGACTCCGAATACGGCGCGGAAAGCATTACCGTCCTTGAGGGATTAGATCCGGTCCGCCGGCGCCCCGGCATGTACATCGGTTCAACCGCGTCCTCGGGGTTGCACCACTTGATTTATGAAGTTGTTGATAACGGCATTGACGAAGCTATGGCCGGTTATGCCGATGAAATTTCCCTCACCCTGCTCCAAAACGGGATGGTGGAGGTTTGGGATAACGGACGCGGTATTCCGGTCGGCATACATTCGGTTACTAAAGTTTCCGCCCTAGAGACCGTAATGACAAAACTGCACGCCGGCGGAAAATTCGGCGGCGGCGGTTACAAAGTTTCCGGCGGCTTGCACGGCGTCGGAGTTTCCGTTGTTAACGCGCTGTCGGAATACTGCAAAGTTGAAGTTCACCGCGAAGATAAAATTTGGGTCCAGGAATATAAAATCGGCAAGCCGAAGGCTAAAGTCAAGGCAGTCGGTAAAAGCAAAGGCACGGGGACAATCGTTACCTTTAAACCGGATCCGACTATATTTACTGAAACTGAATTTAAATGGGGCACTATTTTAGACCGGATGCGGCAACAAGCCTACCTGACCAAGGGCATTACTATTAATGTTGAGGACAAGCGCGATGGCCACCATCCAAAAAAATTCCGATTTCATTTTGAAGGCGGCATTAAAGCCTATATTAAAGCTTTAAACCAGCATAATACGCCTAAGCATGAAACCATTTTTTATATTGATAAAGACATAAATGATACTAAGGTGGAGGTTGCCCTCCAGTATAATGACGGCTACAATGAAGAATTTTTCGCCTTTGCCAACAACATCCATAACCCGGAGGGCGGCACTCACATGATTGGCTTTCACACCGCTTTAACCCGCGTTTTAAACAGTTACGCGCGCAAACAAAACTTGCTTAAAGAAAAAGAAGATAATCTGACCGGCGACGACACCCGCGAAGGGCTGACGGCCATTGTCTCGGTAAAGCTGACCGATCCTCAATTTGAAGGGCAAACCAAAGGAAAACTGGGCAACGCGGAAATTAAAAACTACGTTGACCAAATTTTCAGCGAAACATTCACGATATTTTTAGAAGAGCATCCCCGGGAGGCGGAGGCGATAATCGCCAAGTGTAATTTAGCCGCCCAGGCCCGGATTGCCGCCCGGACCGCCCGCGCGAGCATTCTTCGAAAAGGAGCCCTGGAAGGCATGACCCTGCCGGGAAAACTGGCTGACTGCTCTTCCCGCAAGGCGGAGGAATGCGAATTATACATCGTTGAGGGCGACAGCGCCGGCGGCAGCGCCAAACAGGGACGCGACCGCAGATTTCAGGCCATACTCCCCTTACGCGGCAAAATCCTTAACGTTGAAAGAGCCCGCCTGGATAAGATGCTGGCCAACAATGAAATAAAAAATACGGTCATCGCCCTGGGCACTAACATTGATGAACAGTTTGATATAGAGAAACTGCGCTACCACCGGATTATAATCATGACCGATGCCGATGTGGATGGCGCTCATATCCGCACCTTGCTTTTAACTTTGTTCTACCGGCACTTTAAACCGCTGGTGGAAAACGGCAATCTTTATATCGCCCAGCCGCCACTTTATCAGATAAGAAAAGGCAAGGAATCCCATTGGATTTACAGCGATGAAGAAAAAGACAAATTAGTTAAAAAGATGGGCGGCGGCGAAATAGAAGAAGCGGAAGAAGAGGCGGAGGAAGGGATGAGCGCGGCCGAGGAAACGGCGGCGGAAGAAGCCGAAGTGAAAAAAACAGCGGATAAAATCCATATTCAGCGCTACAAAGGTTTGGGTGAAATGAACCCGGATCAGCTTTGGGAAACAACCATGAATCCGGATAATAGAATCCTGCTGCAGGTATCGGTTGAGGACGCGGCCCGGGCGGACGAGACTTTTGATATATTAATGGGCTCCGACGTGGTTCCCCGCCGCAAATTTATCCAGACCCAGGCGAAAAACGTGCAAAATTTAGATATATAAACAACTCCGCGAATTATTTGCCCATAAGATTGTTTTATTATTTGACATTTTTTTAATTATGCCGTAGAATATAAACAAGATAAAACCGCCTTCCAGGGGCTGTTTTTAAATTCAAAAAATTTGTACGAATTTAAACCGGTATCAAACTGTACGATAGCTTTCGAATTAAAGGATTGCAAACTGTCTATCTGCGTACTAATTTACTTCTATATGATTGCAAAAACAATAAATTACATCAAAGAGTCGATTGAAGAAATAAAAAAAGTTACTTGGCCGACAAAAAAAGAAACGAAGCAATATACTCTTCTGGTTATCGCCATCAGTATCGCCGTGGCCATTTATTTAGGCGCGCTTGATTATATTTTTAACTTAATACTGGAGTTATTAATTGAATAATATGTCTAAACAAACAGCCAATTTAGGGAAAAGATGGTATGCTATCCATACCTATAGCGGCTACGAAGAAAACGTGGTGCACAATTTAAAGCAAAGGGTTGAATCCATGGATATGGAGGACAAAATTTTTGACATTATTATCCCTAAAGAAAAAAAAATAAAAATAAAAAATGGAAAGCGCCAGGTAGTGGAGGATAAAATATTCCCGGGATATGTTTTAGTTAATATGCTTGTGACCGACGACTCCTGGTACGTGGTGCGCAACACGCCGAATGTAACCGGCTTTATCGGCACGGGAACAATTCCCACGCCGATTTCGGAAAAAGAAATAAAAGAACTGCAAAAAAGAATGGGCGTGGAAGAGCCTAAATTCATTATTGATGTTACCAAAGGAGCGGCGGTCAGAATTACCGACGGACCCTTTAAAAATATGGAGGGAAAAGTTGTTGATATCGACAGCGAAAAAGGAAAAGTTAAAGTGCTGATATCCATGTTCGGCCGGGAAACTCCGGTTAATTTAGACTTTTTACAGATAAAGAAGATTTAATTCAAGTTAAATTGTACGGATTTATACGAACGTCAAACCTTTAATTCGAATGACATATACGAACTTAAACCGACCCGGATGGATGCGAATACTTCAAATTTAATATTAATATTATTACAAATATTTGAAGCATTCGCATCCATCTGAGTCCGATTAGATAGGTATAAAGCATTCGAATTAAAGGATCGCGAATAGTTTAGATACGTACAAATCAATTTCTATATGAAAGAAATTTTAACAAAAATAAAACTGCAAATACGGGGAGGCCAGGCGAATCCCGCCCCGCCAGTCGGTCCGGCGCTGGGTCAGGCCGGCTTGAATATCCAGGAATTCTGCGCTAAATTTAATGACACCTCCAAAAGCAAAATGGGCGAACTTGTCCCGGTGGAAATAACGGTTTATAAAGACCGCACCTACAATTTTATCATGAAGGAGTCGCCGGCTTCGGAATTGATAAAACAAGCCGCTAAAATAAAAAAGGGCTCGGGCAAACCTCTTTCGGAAAAAGTCGGCAGTTTGACAAAAGCGCAGCTCAAGGAAATCGCGGGAAAAAAAATGGCGGATTTAAACGCCAACACTATTGAAGCGGCCATGAAGATTATTGCCGGCACGGCCAGGCAGATGGGAGTGGAAATCAAATAAATAACCAATGCGAACCTACTAATTAACATGCGAACCTACGAACTTGCAAATGAAAAATAATTCGCAAGTTCGCAGGTTCGCAGGAACAAATAATTTAAAATACTAAAAGTGGGAGATTAACTAAAATATTGCTAATCGCTACCACCACAATCATTATGAGCAAACGCATGAATGAGTTAAAAAAGCTCGTTGATAAAACAAAGCTTTATCCAATTGAAGAAGCTGTTAAGTTAGTTAAACAGACTTCTAAAACTAAATTTGACGCGAACGTGGAACTGCACGCCCGGCTGGGCATTGACCCGAAAAAAGGAGAACAGCAGGTCCGCGCGTCAATTACCCTGCCGAAAGGCGCGGGAAAGAAAAAAATAATCGCCGCCTTTGTCGGACCTAACGACGAAAAAAAGGCAAAAGAAGCCGGAGCTGACATCTTCGGCGGAGAAGAACTGATTAAAAAAATAATTACCACCAAAAAAACTGATTTTGACATCGCGGTGGCGACGCCCGAGATGATGAAAACGCTTGCCCCAGCCGCGAAAATTTTAGGCCCGCGCGGCCTGATGCCTTCGCCGAAAAACAACACGGTAACGCCGAATATCAAAGCCGCGATTGAAGAGATTAAAAAAGGAAAAAATGATTTTAAAAATGACGCTGGTGGAAATGTTCACTTGGTAATCGGCAAAATATCCTTTGATGACAAGGATTTAGCCGCCAACCTCCAGGCGGCCATTGAGGCTATAAAGAAAGCCAAACCGGCATCCTCCAAAGGAACTTACTTGCTGGGTGTCAGCATCTGCTCCGGTATGGGACCGGGAATAAAAGTGCAATTATAATTTATAAGCTACAAGTCATAAAATATGGGGTTAAAAACCTCATATTTTTATTTTTTGCTTTTTTGGTTTTAATTTGTTAAGATATTGAGACCAAAAAGAGCGCTATCTTATCCACACTGTTAGCTAGCTTCGCAATTAATAGTGCAAGCGCCGTGCTGTTTAATCACACGGAATAATGGACAATCAAGGAGATTTATTTATACTCTTTATTTTTTTACTCTAAAATTTATGGAAAACGAACAAAAGTATCATCGCCCTTCCTGGGACGAATATTTTATGGATATCACAAAAATCATCGGCGAACGAGGAACTTGCGACCGTTGCCGAGGCGGCTGCGTTATAACAAAGGATAAAAGAATTGTTGCTACCGGCTATATCGGCTCTCCCATCGGAACGCCGCACTGTGATGATGTCGGCCATGAAATGCATACCGTTACCCAGGAAAACGGCCAGCAGTCCCGCCATTGCATCCGCACCACTCATGCCGAACAAAACGCGATTTGCCAAGCCGCCCGAGTAGGAGTTTCTGTTGAAAACGGCACCCTTTATACTAAAATGACTCCGTGTTATGTCTGCGGTAAAATGATAGTTAACGCCGGCATTAAGCGAGTTGTATGTGAGCAAGACTACCATGGCGGAGCGCGCTCAAAAGAAATATTCAAAGAAGCCGGAATTGAATTTATACTCCTTAATGAAATAATGACGACTTACGCCGACATGACTCCCGAAAAAAAAACACTGCCAACTCCGACACAGCCCGAAACTGTCCAAAGCGAAAAAATTAATTCCGTTAGTTTTATTAATGAACAGCCGGCTGAATTAAAGAAAGACGATGAAGAACCGAGCCAGTTTATTTTTGAAAATATCCCGATGAATTAACGGTTAAAATTTTAACACAATAAAGTATTATTTGCATATTCGTACGTGATTAGTAATCAGCAGGTGATTAATCTTATAATTATATGGCAAACATCTTTCTTTATGATGAGTTCAGCCCGGAAGATACGGCGATGATGCAGGCGCTCTATTCACGCAGCCCGCAAAGTGTGGTTGAGCACGTTGAAAAAGTAAAGCAGAGCGGCTCAAAAAAATTCATGGAACGCTTTTATGTCGGCTATGGGCACCAAAGCATCGCGGACTGCGGCAGCACTACTCTATTTATCGAACAGATCAGCATTCTGGCGGATAAGGCGATTCAGGACTGGCCATTATACTCCGGGCAGGAAACTTCCACTCGCTATGTTGATATGTCCAAACAGCCGATTATTGACCCGATTAACACTTCGGAATCAAGGGCTATCCTAAGCGCCTGGATGAAATTTTATTTAAACAGCCAGCCAAAGGTGGAGGAATATATCAAACAAAAATATCCGCGGCAGGAAGGGGAAAAAGAATCTGTCTACGACAAAGCGGTTAAGGCGCGCGCCTTTGACAGCTTGCGCGGATTCCTGCCGGCCGGAATCACCACTCAATTAAGCTGGCACACCAATTTAAGGCAAGCCTGGGATAAGCTTTCCCTGCTGCGCCACCATCCCTTGCCGGAAGTCAGGATTATTGCCGAAAAAATTTACAAATTGCTCAAAGGGAAATACCCTTCTAGCTTCAGCCATATTTTAGACGAGCGGCAAGAGGAATACCGCTGCCGAATTAATAATGAATATAACTACTACCGCCCCAGCTACATGCCCGCCTCTTTTTTCTATTCCACTTCAATCACGGCTGAACAGTTAGAACCTTACCAATCGCTCTTCCGGTCCCGTCCGGAAAAAACCGGATTGCCGCACTTTCTAGCGGAACTGGGAGTGATAACTTTTAATTTTCTGATGGACTATGGTTCATTCCGCGATATTCAAAGGCACCGCAACGGCATCTGCCGCATGCCGCTTTTAACCACTGATTTCGGCTTTAACTCATGGTATTTAGAGCAATTGCCATACGAGCTACAGCCGGAGGCGGAACAGTTAATATCCAGCCAAAAGCAAGCTATTGCCCAGCTTAACGCCGCTCTGGAGATAAAACAGTACTATATCGCCCTGGGATTCAATGTCGCCTGCCGCAATACCTACAGCCTGCCGGCGGCGGTTTATGTGGCGGAACTGCGTTCCGGAAAAGGAGTCCACCCGACCCTGCGCAAAATTGCCCATCAGATGCATTATGCTATAATGGAAATATACCCGGAGATGAAAATGCTGACCGATTTGGACCCGGATGAATGGGACGTTAGAAGAGGGTTGGCGGATATTACGCAAAAGAATTAAATTTGTCATCCCGAGTCCCTCGGCTACGCTCGGGATAAACTGAGCCGAGGGATATGTAAATTATATTTCTCAGTCGCTTCACTCCTTCGAAATGACAAAATAATATATGAATAATAAAATTATATTAGGGCTGGTTGGCGAGATAGCCAGCGGCAAAGACACCTTAGTTGACTATCTGAAAAAAAAGCATCAAGCTACCACCCATAAATTTTCCGCTTCCCTGCGCGATATTTTAGAAAGAATATACCTTGATATCAGCCGGGAAAATATGCAAAAGCTTTCGCAAATTTTACGGGAAAACTTCAGCCAAAACCTTTTGTCAAAAGTGATTGCTGAAGACGTAAAAAAAGACAGTAATAAAATTATTGTTATCAATGGGGTGCGCCGGCTGACCGACATTGAGTATTTAAAACAGTTGCCTGAATTTGCACTGGTTTATGTAACGGCTGATCTGGAAAAACGCTATGCCAGAATAGCCGGGCGCAATGAAAACAAGGATGACCGAAATAAAACTTTGGAGCAATTCAAGCTGGACAACGAAGCGGAGGCGGAACAGCAAATTCCGGAAGTGGCTAAAATAGCTAAATATAAAATAGATAATGATGGAACTTTTGCAGAACTGTACGGGCAGATTGATACTATAATAAAATCACTACAAATTACAAATTAAATACAAATATACAAATTTGTATATTTGTAAAAAATTTGTAATTTGTAGTATAAAGGAGGTATCGCATACCTTTTTTATTATGCAAAAAACTAGAGGCAAATTTATAGTTATCGACGGCACTGACGGGTCCGGCAAAGCTACCCAAACCCAGCTGCTGGTTGAACGGCTGTCTGCCGCCGGCTATGGCGTGGTAATGGCTGATTTTCCCCAATACGGCAAAAGGTCGGCCGGTTTAGTTGAACAATACCTGAACGGCACCTACGGCAATGCCGAGGAGGTCGGGCCCTACCGGGCATCAATTTTTTATGCAGTTGACCGCTATGACGCCAGTTTTCAAATCCGCCGCTGGCTGATCGAGGGAAAAATAGTAATTTCCAACCGCTATGTTACCGCCAATATGGCTCACCAGGGCGGAAAAATAAAAGACCGGCAAAAGCGGCGGGAGTATTTTAAATGGCTCTTCCAGCTTGAATACGGCCTGTTTAATATTCCCCGCCCTGATTTAAATATTATCCTGCATGTTGACGCGGCCATCGCCCAAAAATTAGTTGACAAGAAAGGCATCCGCAGCTATCTCAAAGGGGAAAAAAGGGATATCCACGAAGCCGACATCAACCACCTGCGCGAAGCGGAAAAAGTATATCTGGAAATAGCCAGGTCGTTTTCTGATTGTGAACTGGTTGAATGCACCGCCGCCGGCCGGATTATGCCGCGCCAAAAAATTAACGACCTTATCTGGGAAAGCCTCCGGCCGAAACTGAATCTGGCAGTGAAAAAATCTGTTAAAACAGAATATGCTGAGGAAGAGGAAAATATAGAAAATTTGATTAGGAAAGCTTACCCTATGCCGGCCGAGAAGCCGGTGGAAATAACGGCTATCAACCCGCCGGTAACGGATATTCGAAACATTGATTCTAAACCGCGGATATTAACTAAGAAGTATTCCGCGGCCCCATTTCCCGCCCGCGAAATTACCGCTTCCCAAAATATTATAAAAATACAAAAGATCACGCCGGACGCAAAACTCCCTGTCCGGGCGCATACTGACGACGCCGGTCTTGATTTATACGCTAATGACTACTACACGCTTTATGAGGGCGAACGCGCAATTATCGGCACCGGCATCGCTCTGGCAGTTCCGGAAGGCTATGCCGGTCTTATCTGGGACAAAGGCGGCCTCGCAGCCAACGGCTTAAAAACGGCCGGCGGAGTAATAGATTCCGGCTATCGCGGGGAAATTAAAGTGGTGGTAATAAATTTGTCCGGCGATATTTATCATATTGCCAAGGGCCAAAAAATCGCCCAGATTTTAATTCAAGAAATAAAAAAGCTGGAGCTACGCGAAGTAGGCCGGCTGGATGAAACAGGGAGGGGAATGGGTGGATTCGGGAGTAGTGGAATTTGAGCATTTTTTATAGCATTTCGTGTATTTTTGAAGCAAAAATTCCACTGCCTCTGCGATGCTGGAAAAAATAAATCCAGCACCTTGACCGCAGGGTATTAAACCCTGCGGCAAGAATGATGATAGCCCTTCATCCCTGCGGCAGAGACCGCAGGGTATTCGGGCACGGTGCTGGATAAATTCGTCCGGCTGGCCCATTGCTAAAAACTGCTCTTTAGTAGTAACGCCGGTGGTTACCGCCAAAAATACAGCTCCCGCGTTTCGGGCAAATTCCAGATCTGTCCTGCCGTCGCCGATGTAATACCACTGCTTCAACAACTGACGCCCAGCTATAACCTGCCGCATCGGATCAGCCGCCCTAGAATCGGGCTTTTGATACTTGTCATTCCTCTATTGATTTTAGAGGCAGTCCTAAATATTCAGATGCCCATTGACGATAGAGGAGCATCAATATTATGACGGATTGAAATAGCGTATCATCTCCGTCCACACCGACTGCAAACGGCATTTTGTCGTTCATTAGAACGCCTCCTGAAAGATCGATTTAATTTTCCACATTCTTATCATCCTACTAACTTTTTAGATTAAAGTCAAACTCTTGTTTTTTACACCATATTTGGTAAGATAAAATTATAGTAAATGTCATTGCGAGGAGGAGTGAAGCGACGACGTGGCAATCTCGTGGATGTAAATTTTTCTAAAATCAACGGGATTGCCACGCTCACTTCGTTCGCTCGCAATGACAAATAATATATGCAATATGATATCATCATCGGCCTGGAGATACATGTGCAACTAAATACAAAAAGTAAGATGTTCTGCCGGTGCGCTAATTTAAATGAGGACGTAAACAAAGAGCCGAACTCTACGGTCTGCCCGATTTGCCTTGGGCATCCCGGAACTCTGCCGGTTGCTAATAAACAGGCGATTGAATGGACGATTTTAACCGGCCTGGCTTTGAATTGCAAAGTTAACAGTTATTCTAAATTTGACCGCAAACATTACTTTTATCCCGATCTGCCTAAAGCTTACCAGATCTCGCAGTATGACCTGCCCCTTGTTTATGGCGGCCAGCTTGAAGTTGACGGGCGGAAGATTGACATTACCAGAATCCATCTTGAAGAAGACGCGGGAAAATTAACCCATCCCAAAGGGAAAAATTACTCGCTCGCGGATTATAACCGCGCTTCTTCTCCGTTAATGGAGCTTGTTACCGAGCCGGTTATCAAAACAGCGGCTGAAGCTAAAAAATTCTGCCAGCAATATCAGCAAATTTTGCGCTATCTGGAAATTTCCGAGGCCGACATTGAAAAAGGCCAGATGCGCTGCGAGGCCAATATCAGCCTGCAGGAACCAAAAAAATGGAAGTATAAAGGCGGGTGCAAAATTGAACCGGCCGGCGGCTATAAACTGAATCCGAAAGTGGAGATAAAAAACATCGGCTCGTTTAAGGCGCTGGAAAAAGCGATTGAATTTGAAATAAAACGCCAGGCTGAAGCGCTGGATAATAAAGAAACTTTGGCGCAGGAAACCCGCGGCTGGGATGAAAATAACCAAAAAACAGTCTCCCAGAGAAGCAAGGAAGAAGCCCAAGAATACCGCTACTTCCCCGATCCTGACATCTCTCCGATTAATATAAATTCCAAGTGGCTTAAAAAAATACTGGCCGATCTGCCGGAACTGCCGCGGGAGAAGCGGGAGAGATTCAAACAGCAATATGGCTTTTCCGATTATGACGCCGAGGTCCTTACGGCCGATAAAAACATCGCCAATTACGTGGAACAGGTTATTTCCGAACTGCGCGCCTGGATGAATGCCTTAGGGCGCCCCTGGGAAACAGCACATCGGAAATTGGCTAAATTAACCGGCAACTGGGTGGGAACGGAATTATTTAAGTACCTTAATGAAGGCGGCCAAAACATTAAAAAAATAAAAATTACGCCGGAAAATTTCGCGGAATTTATTTCTTTGATCTATGAGGAAAAAATAAACTCTTCGGCCGCCCAGATTATCTTCAAAGAAATATTCACCAAGGGAGGCGACCCCGGCGACATTATGGAGGCCAAGAGCCTGGAGCAGATGGACGATGACAACGAACTGGAAAAAATCATTAAGGATATAATAAAAAATAATTCCAAAGCAGTTTCTGAATATAAAGCCGGAAAGGAAAACGCCGTTCAATTTTTAGTCGGACAGGTTATGGCCGGAACTAAAGGCAAGGCTAATCCACAGAGGGCGAAAGAATTAATACTAAAAAATATAAAATAGTTTGAACTTAACTTTCCATATAAAATATTTTTATTTAAAATTAGCCAAAAAAATAATATTTGACATAAGCTCCGCCAGGGCATAAAATTAGGAGCAGAATATGAAACAAAAACAACAAATAAAAAAACGAAACAAAAAATATCATTATTCATTTGAGTTCTTTCACTCAAAAACGCCTCCTATTTCCTAGGAGGCGTTTTTTTGTGAGCATTTTTTCCTCCGCGCCGGCCAGCAGCTTAAGTTCAGGATGTTAGCCGGTGTGGAGGAATCGGTCTTTCACAACCAAAACTTACAGAACGAGGGAGAATAAACTCATGATTAGTCCTGTAACCAGTAACCCAGGGTTGAATGGTAAGGTCGTAAGAGATGTAACGTGCGTTAACGATCTAAGCGCGGATTATATCTCTAAAATTTCCCAAATCGCGCAACAGATATATTGGGAAATGCGATCTGGTGATCCTCAAAAGTACCGGAAGATTTTAACTGGCGCAACGTGTGCCCTACTGTTTTCGCAGGAAAGCACGCGAACTTACAGCAGTTTTCACAATGCTTTGAGTTGCCTCGGTGCAAGAAGTATTGAGGGGTTTCGTAGCGCCCAAGAGAGTTCGGTCAACAAAGGCGAGAGTATTTTCCATACTATTGATACGTTCATCGGCCAAGGTATGGGAACAAAGTTTATTGTGATAAGGGACGGACTTGAGGGATCTCCTCGCTGGGCGCAGATCTGCGCTTTCCGCTCCTATGCCAAGAAGGTGCGGGAATTTGCCAGGGTTCACCACCAGACTCCGGCCAATCTGATTCTGCCGATAATCTTCAACGGCGGTGACGGAAGCCATGGCCACCCGTCCCAGCTTCTGCTGGATTGTGCTACTTTCCAGCATGAATTTGGAAGAGTCACTGATTTGAATTTTGGTGAATGCAACGATTTAGGAGGATCCAGAGTGTTCTCGTCTCATCTCGATGCAGCTCCTGTGTTGGGTTGGAAAATGCATATCTGCCCCTTTGAAGGCGCATCCTTGAACTCCAGACAGATACTGGGCGTCCTGAGAAACGGAACCTCAGTAAAGAGTTTCTCCGACCTAAAAAAAATGCTCGCTCTCCTTGACTTGCTTTATGTCAGCAGATACCAATTCAATCTGCGAGGTGAAAAAACAGGCGAACATGCTAGTTCTATTTTCAGCGAAGAGCACCCACAAATATCGCGAAGCCTGGTTGAATCTCACGGCCTAAAAGTTTTTCACGCTCGACCGATTGATGCCAATGCTAAGGAGATTTCCGACAACCTAAACGATCATCCGCTTGATTGCAGCGGTATTCAGTCAGATTTCGGCCAGCCCACACGGATGGCGATGTGTATTTATGCCATTAACAAAGGGCTCTTCTCTCTTGGCGGCATTATCAAATCGATAATGCCAGAATCAATTGGCTTCATCAGAACAAATTTGAACGGCCAGGCGAAAAAGATTGACGGCGGACGGTACACAACGGCGTTCTTGGAAAATGGTTTCGTTATAGACCATATTCCTATCGGCTGCGGGGTGGCTATAGTAGCCCTTATTGCCGAAAGGTCCCCGGGGATCCAACTTAACCTTTCAATGAATGTGAGAGGCGACGGCGACGATTCTCGGCCAAAGGACGTTATTAAGATGTACACACCGTCAGATTTCGAGTGGACAGGCGGACTGGACAACTTACTGGCACTCTTCACCGATCCAACATCGCCAAAGAGTTGCCGGGTCTCTCGTTTCCAGGGTGGCCATCGGACTGAGAAATGGTGCTGGCGCATTCCGGAAGACACAAGGGGTGATTCCTGCGTCAACCTTAAATGCGTTACCAATGACAAAAAACAGGGGATTATTTGCCACCATAAGGAAGAGATGATTGCGGGTAAAACAATCCGTATCTGTCCGATGTGCGAGTGGCCACAGGAACCGCTGGCACTGCCGGTTGTTTGATCATCACAACAGTTCATTGTAAAACGCAACGGCGGAGTTCAACTGCGAACCCCGCCCTTTTTTATTTAACCTGTTAAATTTTATTTTATTATTTTATAACTTATAACATATAACATATAACTTTTTTTCAATCAACCAACCATCTCTTAATTAATCTCCTCCCTTCCCTATAATCATTTATCCATTTTATCGTACGCCCCTGCTTTTCCCAGCGCCGATACCAAGTCATCTGCCGCTTCGCGAACTGGTGGATGGCGATTTTTAATTTTTCCGCCATCTCTTCTCTACCTAACTTACCCTGCAGATATTGGCTGACAAACCTGTACTCCAGGCCGAAACTCTCCAACCGCTTCCAGCTTACGCCCTGCTGATGCAGGCTCTTAACTTCACCGATCATATCTTCACGCTCTATTCGCTCAATCAGACGCTTATCAATCCTCTTATTTATCTCTTCTCGCGGGAATTTAATGCCTAAAACCAAACAATCATGCGCACTTCCCTTTTTAACCACTAATTTCTTTAATTTCTTCTTGCTCTGGCTTACTATTTCAATATAACGGATTAAATATCTCTTGTTGTCTAAATTTCCGTCATAATTTCTGTCTAATTTCCGTAATAATTTCCGTAACTTTTCTATAGGCATCTTTTCCAATCTTTCACGTAATTTTTTGTCAGGCTTCGCACCCGTCAAATTATACATGTCCACGACCGCCTGCGCGTATAATCCTGCGCCACCAACTAGAATCGGTAGTTTGCCTCTGCGCTGGACGTCACAAATAGCCCTATTCGCCAATTTTACGTATTTCGCTAAATTGAATTCTGTCTTCGGTGAAACTACATCTATGCAATGGTAAGGTACTTTTAGAATTTGGAATTTAAATTTTCTTTGGGATTTGGAATTTATAATTTGGAATTTATTTGATTTTTGTTTTTTGTTATTTGGAATTTTTATGAAATAATCTTTTAAATCCTTGCCGGTTCCGACGTCCATCCCTTTATAGACCTGCCGACTGTCCGCGCTGACGATTTCCCCGTTAAATTTGTACGCTAATTTAACCGCCAGCTTCGTTTTGCCCGAAGATGTCGGACCTAAAATTACCAGCAGTTTGTTATTACCTCTATTCTTCATATATAAAAACAGACGAACAATAATTCATCTGTTTATTTTGTTTCTACGTACTCTTCGGACACATATCCCGTATGCCCCTCTTTATCTATCTTTATTTTATACCAATTATTTTCCGTCTTTTCCAGCCACTCGTACTCTTCGCCGCTATTAATTTTTTTTATAATTTGGCCATTTTCCACATTCGGCTCAGTCCGCACATTAAGCCAGCCCAAATCTGAAGCGACGACGAGCATATTCTGCGGCTTAAAAATATCTTTGGCTGGTTCAGCGCTTTCTTCCGCTGCTGGCGGAGCTGTTTGGTTTTCCGGCGCGCTTCCCTGGGTATCTTTGGCTTCGCCCTGCGGTTCGCTATTCGCGCTATTATTCTCTTCCACGGCAACATTGCCTGTTTCCTTGTTTCCATTAAGCACCTCGTTCTTAAACAGCCATGGATACAGGCCGATTAAAATAATAACCGCGCAGAAAAGAAAAAAAGCCGTTCTTTTAATAAATTTATTTAAGGAGGCGCTCTCCAGGATGCCCGGCTTCGGCCGCTTAAGCCCGTGAAAATTATTCAGCTCTTTAATCTCTTGCTCGGCCTCGGCCAATAGCTCCTTTAATTCAATTATTTCTTTCTCTTTGGTTTTTAACTGCTCTTTTAATTTTTGGATTTCATTTGGCATATTATAACCGCTTAGTTAATTAACCGCCCAGCCGCGCATTTACTATATCCAATCGGCTGGTAACCATATCTATTATAACACAAATGAAAAAACAACCCAAAACGTCCAAAAAATAAACGCAATTATTTTTTGGCTTTAACTATTTTTAAAATTTCCTTAATAAATTTTGCTTTTTCAATTTCTCTTACCTCCTGCCGGCCCCGGTCGCGGATTTGCAGTTTGGTGCTGTTTATTTCTTTATCCCCTATTACCAGCATATATGGCGTTTTTTCTTTGATAGCTTTGCGGATTTTATTGCCCACGGTTTCATCGCTGGCGTCCACCTCCACCCTGATTCCCTGCTGGCTAAATTCATCCGCTAATTTTTGGCAATGCTTTACGTGCTTTTCGCTGACCGCCAGGAGTTTAACTTGCACCGGCGACAGCCAAACCGGAAAAGCGCCGGCGTAATGCTCAATCAGAAAGGCCATTGTCCTTTCAAAGCATCCGATGGAGGAACGATGAATCACAATCGGTTCTTTTTCTTTTCCGTCTTTATCAACATAATTCAATTTAAACCTTTTAGGCATCACAAAATCATATTGCACGGTAAAAGCGGTTTCCTCTTGGCCGTTTACTTTTTTCATCTGCACATCAATCTTTGGACCGTAAAAAGCGGCTTCTCCTGTCGCCTCAAAATAAGGCGCTCCCGTTTTTTTCAAAACATTTCTTAAAATATCTTCGGCCTTATCCCAAGCCGCGTCGTCTTGGTAATATTTTTTATCGTCGTTCCTATCCCCCAAAGAAAGCCGATAGCGATAATCTTTGCCTTTTTCCAGACCAAAAATTTTATTAGCATAGTCTATTAAGTCTAAGACATTTTTAATTTCATCGTCCGCCTGTTCTTTGGCGCAAATAATATGAGCATCCGCCAGACAAAACATTCTCACCCTCGTCAATCCTGACAATTCTCCGCTTTTTTCATATCTATATTGGTGCGCAATTTCGGCCAGGCGTACCGGCAGTTCTTTATAGCTTCTAGGCCGGGAATTGTAAAGCTCAAAATGATGAGGGCAGGTCATCGGCCTTAAAATCAATTCTTCTTCATCCACTTTCATAATCGGATACATAGTATCTTTGTAGTAAGGATAGTGGCCGGACTTTTTATATAATTCCACCTTAGCTAAATTAGGAGTAACTACGTGCTGATAGCCTCTTTTAGCTTCTTCTTCCAAAACAAATTTTTCTAATTCTTTTCTGATAACCGTGCCTTTAGGGGTAAGCATAGGCAAACCCTTGCCGACAATTTCAGAAAATACAAATAAATCCAATTCTTTGCCTAATTTTCGGTGGTCGCGCTTCTCCGCTTCGGCGAGCATCGCCAGATGCTCATCCAGCTCTTTTTTGGTTTTAAAAGCTACGCCATAAATACGAGTTAACATTTCATTTTTTTCATTCCCTTTCCAGTAAGCGCCGGCGATTTTGGTTAATTTAAAACTTTCCGGATTAATTTCGCCGGTTGAATTAAGATGCGGGCCTTTGCACATGTTTGTAAAATCGCCCTGCTCGTAAAAACTAATTCTTCCCTCCCCTTCTTTTTTTAAATCCTGTGCCAATTCCGCCGTGTACTTGTATTTTTTTGCCTGTAAAAATTTTATTCCTGCTACAACCGGCATTTCCTTTCCTTTAATCGTCAAATTGTTTTTGATGATTTTTTTCATTTCCTCTTCAATCTTTGCTAAATCATCTTCTTTGACTTGATAGCCGGCATCAAAATCATGGTAAAAGCCGTTGGCAATCGCCGGACCGACGCCGGGAATCGCGTCATACAGGTGTTCTAACGCTTGCATTAATACATGCGCCAGTGAGTGGCGCATCACTTCTAAATTATTGTTTTCTTTTTTAGTCATATGAATATTATGTCATTCCGAGCGATCCGTCAGCTGGCGGAGAGCCGAGGCCTGCTGGAGGGATATATGCTTATTATATTTCTCAGTCGCTGACGCTTCTTCGGAATGACAAAAGGATAATTAATTTTAAAAATCCCCGTCCCAATACAGCAAAAATATTTTGCTATAATAGGACGAGGATTCCCCCGTGGTTCCACCTAATTTGCTCAGATTCGCTAATTTGCGAACTGAACCACTTAATTATATAAAGTTTAGTCCCGAATATTTGGGATGCGCATTTACGCGCACAGCACGGTTGGTAGCCGCGCCAATCACTTTTTTAATATTATATTTATATTTTAACTTTTAATCCCTCTTCAACTAATATTCTGCTTATAGCGCCGCTATCCGGCAATTTTTTCCATTCGTCCTTATGCAGATATTTTAACTTATCAACATCACTTCTTAATGGAATAACTTGTTCATCACCCCAACTTAGCACGGTAGACTCATTTGCCTTTTTATCTAGTTTATCGTTAATCTTGTCAAACTGTTTTTGCACTCCGTCAAACTGTTTTTGCACTCCGTCAAACTGTTTTTGCACTCCGTCAAACTGTTTTTGCACTCCGTCAAACTGTTTTTGCACTCCGTCAAACCCTTCGGCTATCGCTGAAGTTATTAAAGTTTCCGATTCCTCAACTCTTTTATTAACTTCTTCTTGCACCACGGTACGAACCACTTGCTCAATTTGTTGTAAATCTTCGTTATTCATAGTTATTTTTAGTCGCCTTTTTAACCGTATTCTTATTTAAAAAGCGATTTAAATATTTTAATAATGGCGCCCCACATGTTTTACATAATGTTAATTCGCCTGGCAAGCCATATTCTTTCATTAAATCATATGACGCTAAATTAGCGCCGAAATAAACTTCTTTCCGCTTATCCTTTATAATCTTACTGCATTTATCACATTTATAAATAGTCGCCATATATTTTTATTATTTATCCAGTATAACACAACAAAATAATACCAACAACTATTTTACTACTTCAACTTTTACATGGTCAATTAAACTGGGGACCTTAGTAATCCAGTTGGGGGTAAATTTCACTTCGTAGCCGGCTACTTCCCGCAAGGAAGACAGGTAGTCGTCCAGCTGTCCGCGGCTTAACCCCACCAGCCGATCCGCCTTTATTATTTCCGTGCCTTCTTTAAGGATCATCTGCGCGGCGACATTAACTTTAAGATCGGCAATGCCTTTATCAAGACTGTATTTATCGACGCTGTACTCAAAATTATTGCTGTCAAAGCTCTCCAGCTGCTTGTCATCCGGCAGGGACTCCCCGACTTTCAGCTTTGCCGTCTCGGACACATCTTCGGTTTTAAACGCGACTACGGCCGCGTCAACTTTGGCCGACATTTTAAACTCGTTAACCTTATCCCCGGCTTTGGCGCCGGTCTCAAACTTCACGGCATTTTCGTCAATCTTTTGGACAACATTGTCATATCCCTGATAATTGTTATTTTTTACCGTTTCCGCCAGCCGGTCTTTTAGCCGCTGCTTAAGATTTTCCTTAGCTTTGTTTAAATCTTCATTGGAGATTAAAGTTTCGCCTTTTTCCACATACTGGAATTTCTCAAAACTTTCCCCGTGAATTGACTCCTGCCTAATTGTATTCAGGCCGGGAATAGTAAATTTTGTCGGTTCAATAGTCATCTCCTGGCCGGCTTGGTCGGCAGATACTTCTACATTATCAACTTGGCCGCCGGCCGGCACCCGAACAGTATCTTTAAGCCGGAATAACTTACCGTCCGAAGAAAGCAATCGGGTTGTCTTGATTAAAGGCTGCTCAGTGCGGCTCGTATTATAAATTGTAATTTTGCCGGTTACTTCCACATCCTTTACCTCTTTACCGGTGGCGAAAAAATTGCTTTCCGCCTCAACCGCCACCTGCCTGACTAAACCTGTAATAGCCAGTCCTTTTAATTCTTCCCGGCTGGCGCCGTCCTTGATGGTAACTATAAAACTAGTGGAGGTGCGTTCTTTGTTGGGAATAATGACAATTTTGACGCTGACAATTGAAAAATAAACAACCACTGCCGCCAGCAATAAAGTTAAAACGATAAAAGTAATGGCAATTTTTCGATAGATACTGATTGACCTTGCTTGTTTTGGCATACTTTTATTTTTAATATTTTTTGATTTCGTTTTTTTATTTACCTTTTAAAAAATATCCGCGATGAATATACTCACAAATATATGGCTAGAATATATGACTAAAAAAATAAAACAAAGGTACTGGATTTATCTTAACAGAATTGGTTATTTTTGTTAATGGTTGACAATATCTTGTAATAATGTCATTTAACCGCGCCCGCTCCCAATAATTCTTTTAGTTTTTCTTTTAATGCGTCGTTTGCGTCTACCCTAAATCCAGTTTCAATAATCCGCATTCCGGCGCCGTTAGGAACATAAAAAAATACTTTGACCTGGCCCTGGCTTTTGGTCAGCTGTTCTTTAACTTTTGTTAACAATCCCCCGTCATTTACATCATTGATTTTTATTTTTAGCGGCTGAATAATATTCATATCAGGGGCGGATACGGAAAGGCGCTTCGGGGAAATGACCGGCGGATTCGGCGGCGAAACATTATTAATGCTGTTCCCGTTCTTAAAACCGTTATTATTCGTCTTTTGGAATTCAGCCGCTATTTTAACCACGTTGCCCGCATCTACTTTTTTTGCTTTATCACATAAAACTTTCAACTCATTATCTTTGTTGGAAAGCCGGCCACGGCAGATCACAATATTGCCTTCCGTCCAAATTTCAGCCGTTTCCTTAAGCAGCCTGGGAAAAACCAGCAACTCAATATTAGACAGCCTATCTTCAATCTTCACAAACAGCATGTTCTCATTGCTTTTGGTAACAATCTTTTTTACGACGCTGACGACTCCGGCCACATTAACAAACTCTTCGGCCAGGGAAACGGTCAAATCGCTGAATTTAATTATACTGTTGCCAAGCGTTTTGGAAAATTCATTAAAAGGATGATCTGATATATAAAGACCGAGCAACTCCTTTTCCCAAGTTAAAATTTCATTTTTCTTTGCCGGTTCAGCATCATTCAAAGTTATAGTCGAAGCTACTTCCAGTTGCGGCGACAGGGAAAACAGGCTGTCCTGCCCGCTGTTTCTGGCCGAGGTCAGGTTGCGGCTGTATTCCAGCATTTTATCCAGGTTAGCCAGGAGCTTGCCCCGCTCTTCCATTTTGTCAAAAGCGCCGGTCTTTATCAGGCTTTCCATAGATTTTTTATTCAAGTCTTTATCCTGCACCCGCTGGATGAAATTAGCTATATCTTTATAAGGCCCGTTAACTTTGCGCTCTTTGATAATAACCTCGGTGATGTGGCCGCCGACGTTTTTTATGGCGCGCAGACCGAACCGGATGGTTTTAGATTCCTGCTCCGAAGATACCACGTTTTGGGAAGTGCCGCTGGTTACCACGGTAAAGTCGGCAAATGATTCATTAACGTCCGGCGGCAGAACCTGGATGCCCATATTGCGGCATTCTTCAATCATGACCGGCACCCGCTCTATATCCTCCTGATCGGCTGTCATCAGGGCTGCCATAAATTCCGTTGGGTAGTTCGCTTTCAAGTAAGCGGTTTGGTAACCGATTAAGGCGTAGCAGGCGGCGTGGCTCCGATTGAATCCGTAGCCGGCAAATGGCTCAATAAAAGCGAAAATCTCTTCGGCCAGTTCGCTGGCGATCCCGTGCTTTACACAGCCGTCAATAAATTTGCTTTTTTGTTCAGCTAAGAGTTTAGGAATTTTTTTACCAATAGCGCGGCGCAATACGTCCGCCTCTCCCATGGTAAAGCCTGCTAAATCCCTCGCCATCTGCATTACCTGCTCCTGGTATATCGCCACCCCGTAAGTTTTAGCTAAAATCGGCTCTAATTTTGGATGTAAATATCTTGGCTGCTTTTTTCCGTGTTTGCCGGCGATATAATCAGGAATCCATTCCATCGGCCCGGGACGATATAATGATACCATGGCAATAATATCTTCAAACTCCGTCGGCTGCAACTCTTTTAAATAACGCTTCATGCCCGCGGACTCTAACTGGAAGACGCCGGTGGTATCTCCTTTTTGCAGCAATTTATAAGTACTTTGTTCATTAAAAGGAATTTTATCAATGTCAATTTTAACGTCGCGGGTATTTTTAATGATCTTTAAAGCCGATTCAATAATCGTCAAATTCTTTAATCCTAAAAAATCCATTTTTAGCAATCCCAAATCTTCAATTGGGTGCAAAGAATATTGCGAAACAGTAAAGCCCTGCTCGTCGGAGGAAATATACTGCACGGGGGCATAATCGGTGACCGGATCATTGGTTATTAAAACGCCGCAGGCATGAACGGAAGAATGGCGGATGACATTCTCAATCTTTTTCGCGTTATTTATTATTTCCCGCGCTCCCTCCTCCCGCTGGTATATCTCCCTCAATTCCGGCATTTTTACCGCCTGCGCGATAGTGGTGAACATGGGAATGGATTTGGCTATTTTATCGCAAAAATCATAAGAATAATCCAGCACCCGGCCGACATCCCGCACGGCCGCCCGGGCGGCCATGGTGGAAAAAGTTACAATCTGCGAGACATGGTCCTTGCCATACTTTTTTTCCACATATTTAATTACCTCATCGCGGCGCGCATCGGCAAAATCCAAATCAATATCCGGCATGGAAATGCGCTCCGGATTCAAAAATCGCTCAAACACTAAGTCATACTCTAAAGGATCTAAATTAGTAATGCCTAAAATATAAGAAGCGAAAGAACCGGCGGCGCTGCCGCGCCCCGGGCCGACTATAATGCCATTTTCCTTGGCCCAGCTGACAAAATCGGCTACGATTAAAAAATAAGAAGGAAAGCCCATCTTATTTATAACAGCCAGCTCATAATCAAGCCTGTCTTTTTTTTCCTGGTCAATTTCACTGTAGCTTTTTCCGTAGCGCTTTATCAGCCCTTTATAACATAATTTTTCCAAATAACTTTTGTCCGTGTATCCCTCCGGCACCTCAAAGCGGGGAAGCTGATATTCACCCAGCTTTATTTCCACATTGCACATTTCGGCAACTTTATTGGTATTGGCGATCGCCTCCGGAGTATCTTTAAAAACTTCCGCCATCTCCCGCGCCGATTTCACGGAAAAATCCTCGCCCAACATGCTCATGCGGTTGCTCTCTTTTTTCTTACGCTTGGTTTGCAGGCAAATCAACACGTCATGGGCTTCATCGTCCTCTTTATTCAAATAATGGGCGTCATTAGTCGCCACCAGCGGCACATTTAACTCTCGGCTTAGTTTAATCAGGGCCTGATTGACATATCCCTGTTTGGCAATGGAAGGATTATGCTGAATTTCCAAATAAAAGCTGTCCGGACCGAATAAATTTTTATAATATAAAATTTTTTCCCTGGCCTTTTCCTCCTGGCCGGATAAAATCAGCATCGGAACTTCTCCCTGGATGCAGGCGGTCATGGCGATTAAACCCTCATAGTGTTCCGCCAATAATTCGTCGTCAATGCGCGGCTTATAATAAAATCCCTCCAGGTGGGCTAAGCTTACCAGCTTAATTAAATTCCGGTAGCCGGTATTGTTTTTCGCGAGCAGAATCAGATGGTAATTCTTTTCATCAGCTCTGGCCCGCTTGTTATGCCGGCCATTCGGCGCCACATAAGCTTCCACTCCAATAATCGGCTTAATGCCGGCCCTTTTGCACTCTTGATAAAAATCAATTATACCGTACATTACCCCGTGGTCGGTAATGGCAACCGCGTCCCCGCCGTCTTCTTTTATTTTCTGCACCAGCTCGCTCGGTTTTATTAAACCGTCAAGCAGACTGTAATGGGTATGGATATGCAAATGAGTGAATTTGGGCATATGTTTATGTCATCTCCGTCATTTATCATTCCCGTAAAAACGAGAATTTCTGCCTACTCTCTGCAAACAAATTCTAGACTCCGCAATACTGCGGAATGACAGTAAAAAAATCGGGAATAAAAAATAATATGGAAGTAATAAAAGACGAGACGCGCATTGCATCCTCGTCCTCCTTTATCTCAAATTTTTTATTGTTTTATAACAAATATATCATATCCCAAAAAAATGTTGTTGGCAAATAAAAAAGAACGTAAAACGTCCTGGCTGATTATTGTTTTTGCCTTTTTACTCTTTGCTTCTTCTTGGCTTCTTGCCTTTAATATCAACTCCGCTGTCTCTGGCAATTTCCATCACTTTCTTTATGCCCTCTCCCAGCACAGACAAGTAAGCGGCGCTATGTTCAATTTTTTCTTTAGTTGTTTTTATGGCCTCATTAATGCTTTCAATCACCTGCTCCACCCGCTTAACGGATTTTGACGCCGCCCTGATTATCATCACCATATAAAAGATTCCCCAGCATAAAAAAAGAGTCAGCAACCCGGCACTGCCGGCGATTGTTATCCATAAGATGTCTTTTGAAGTTTCTATCATATTCCCTTATAAACTTAAAAAACTTTAGTTCCCCTCCACCTTCGGGGGAGAGGCAGGGGTGAGGGTATTATTCTAACTCGATCTTAATTCCTCCAATAAATTTAATCTTTACGAAAAAATTATAAAGCCACGCAAAAATCCAGCCGGTAATATAGCCGACCACCGCCGCCGCCAGTGCGCTGATCAACCCCACTAAAATTCCGTACAAAATGTTGAATACTATAATTACCGCGACAGCCCCGATTCCGTTGCCGCCCTCCAGAACCCGGTTAACAATATTGACGGCGCCTATTCCCAGCCCAGTTAAAAACGCGCTCAGCGCCAAAAAAGCGCCGTAGATGTTAGCGACTGATTTTAAGTCTAATTTTTTTACAATTTGCATATTCCCTCCTTTAAGAGTATTAAAAATCGCGCAGTTGCGCGCCAAATTTTTTGTTTAAATGTTTCACTATTTCATCTTGCGCTTTATCCGCGTCTTCTCCGGTTAAAGTTTTTTTCGGATCGCCGAAAGTAATATGGAAAGCTAAATTTTTTTTGCCGTTTCCCACCTTATCGCCCGTATACAAATCAAACAGCTCAACTTCTTTTATTAATCCGTTCGCGCCAAGCATGGCTTCCTTAAAATCATTATATAGTATTTTTTCATCAATGACAAAAGCCAGGTCGCGATAAACGAAAGGGAATTTATTTTTTGGTTGATATGATTTTGCGCCCGCGCTTTGATATCGCTTAAATAGTGACGCTAAATCCAGTTCGCAAATAGCCGCGTTTATTTTAATTCCCACGTTTTTGGCGATATTGCCGTCAATATTAAACAAATAACCGGTTAACTCTCCGCCTACTTCAACCCTGCTCTCATTACTGGCGTATTCTATGTCATGCGAACGGGAATAACCTACTTCCTTTATTCCTAATATTAACAATAAATACTCAATAATGCCCTTCAGCTTAAAAAAGTTGTCGTTTTCTTCGCTCGCGTATACACAGGAAAGCATTAATTGCTGATGAGGCAGCTTTTCCTTGCCAGTTCGGTCTTTTTTTAATTGTCCCGCTTTATTCCAAAAAACATTTCCCACTTCGTACACTTTAATAACCTTAAAGTTGCGCTGGTTAGCAACAACATTTTCCAGCAGCAGCGGATGAATCGTTTGTCTTAATAAAGTATACTCATTTGTTAAAGGATTAGCCAGTTTAATGTATTTATCCGCGTCTATGTTTAATTTCTTTAACCGCGCCTCGTTCACGAAAGAATAATTATAAACTTCCGTCATTCCCGCGCCACCGGACAAAATATCTTTTAGTTTGTTGACAAATTCCCTCTCCTCATTTACTTCCGGCGCCTGCATGGAAGCTTGCGGCATTGTTAATTTAATATTATCGTAGCCGTAAATTCTGACTACTTCTTCCGCCAAATCTTCAGGAAGGGAAACATCTTTAGTTGCCCGCCAAGTCGGAACTTTCACGCTCAACATTTTTCCGCCGGAAACGACAAATCCCAAACTTTTAAAAATTTTCACTACTTTTGCTTTGGGCATTTCCACCCCAATTTTTTTGTTCAGCCATTCTAAATTAAGTTTGATTGGCCCCTGATTTAATTTAAAATTTTTGATGTCTGCCAAGTTGCTCGCGGCTTTTGCCTGCGGGCAACTGGCTTTAATTAAGCTAATAATTCGCTGTATCGCAACTTCGCACAAGTTCGGGTCAAGGGACTTTTCAAAGCGCATTGACGCCTCGCTGCGCAAGCCCAGCTTTTGCGAAGTTTGGCGGATAGAAATTGGATTGAAATTCGCCGACTCTATCACGATACTTTTGGTACTATCGTCAATTTCCGAATTGCCGCCGCCCATCACGCCCGCAATGGCCACTGGATTTTTTCCGTCAGTTATTAACAACATTTCCTCATCCAACTTTCGTTCTTGCCCGTCCAAAGTCGTTATCTTTTCGTTTTGTTTTGCCCGCCGCACGATTATAGTATTGCCTAACTTTTGCGCGTCAAAAGCGTGCGTCGGCTGGCCTAATTCCAACATCACATAATTAGTAATGTCCACTATATTACTTATCGGCCGCATGCCGCAGGAAATTAATCTTTTCTGCATCCACGCGGGCGACGGCTTTATTTCTATACCATCCACAACTGCCGCCATATACCGCGGACATAATTTTTTATCCTCAACCTTCACTTGCAGCTTAGTTTCCCCTCGCCCGCGAAGCCGCTCAAGCGGCTGAAGCGGGAGAGGGGTTAGGGGTGAGGGCAGTACCGCTGCCAAATCCCTCGCCATTCCATAATGCCCCCACAAATCCGGTCGATTAGTGATTGATTTATTATCAATTTCGTACACAACATCGTCTAAACCTAAAGCTTCTGCTAATGGTCTGCCTAAAATTTTCTCTCTCTCTTTATAAGAGGGAGATACAGAGGGGGTCAAGTCTATAACTTCATAGTCATCTTTCGCTGGAAACAAATCCGCGAGCCCTATTTCCGACGCCGCGCAAATCATTCCCGTCGATCTTACGCCTCGGATTTCCGCCGCCTGCAATTCTACAAGCTCTCCCTGACCGTGCCATTTTATTTTAGCGCCGACTTTAGCGAAGGCGACCAGCATGCCTTCGTACAAATTACTGCCGCCGCAAACAACTTTCAATTTTTCTTGGCCGATGTCAACTATCGCTAATTTTAACTTGTCCGCGTTCGGATGCGGTTCTAATTTTAAAATTTTGCCAACCACAATGTTGCCCAAATTTTCTCCTAATTTTTTTATACTTTCCACTTCCACCGTATGCAAAGTTAAAAGTTCTCCCAGTTTTTCCGGAGTGATATTTTTTGGAATATTAACAAAATCTTTGAGCCAATTTAGAGATAGTTGCATAATTAAATTACCCCTTCCTTTTTATTATTTTTTTCTTTAGCCTTTAATACTTTTAAATATATATCACATAATTTTTCTCTAATTAACTGAAACAATAAATCTAAATTCTTATCTTTTGCATTGCCTTCTTCATCTCGGCTCTCATCTTCCATACTATCAACTCTTTTGCTTAATTTTCCATAATATGTATCATCAATTTCAGCTTGTCTTTCTGCTTGATGCGTTTCGTTGAATAAACTTAGCGCTTCTAAATATTCACCTAACTTATCTACTTTTATTTTTTTAAACTCCGGCTTAAATTTTTCGCCCCGCTCTTCTTTTTCTTTTGCCTCACTTATTAAACCTACTAATACATTTTTTCCTTCCTCTGCTGATTTTCTTAGCTGTTCTTCGGTGTTTATTATTTCCAATTTATTTCCCATAAAATTTATATCTATTTTATTAGTATATTCGTATTTTATTCGTAATTCGTAGGAGTCATTAAAACTGTTTTAAAAAATATAAATCGCCGGAGTGAAATAATCTAATGTCGTCAATGCCGTATTTCATCATAGCGAGACGCTCAATGCCGGTGCCAAAAGCAAAGCCGGAATAAATTTTAGAGTCAATGCCGCCGGCGCGCAAAACATTCGGGTGCACAAGCCCCGCGCCCAGCATTTCCACCCAGCCGGTTCTTTTGCAAACCGGACAGCCTTTTCCTTTGCACAGTAAACAACTCATTTCCACCTCCACGCCCGGTTCCACGAAAGAAAAAAATCCGGGGCGCAGGCGGATATTGGCGCTTTGATCAAACAAGCGCTTAAACATCTCCCGCAATACCGCCATTAAATGCGCGATGGAAATGTCTTTATCAACCATCAAGCCCTCTATTTGATAAAAAGTATGCTCGTGCCGCTGGTCAGTCGCTTCGTTGCGGTAAATTTTTCCGAGCGCCACGCCACGCAAAGGCGCGCCGTATTTTTCCATCGCTCGCACCTGCACATTTGACGTGTGCGTTCTCATTACCATATCATACTCGCCTTGCTTATTTTTATGATTAATGTAAAAGGTATCCTGCATGTCGCGCGCCGGATGGCTTTTGGGGATATTGAGCGCTTCAAAATTATAATAATCGCTTTCCAGTTCCGGCCCGTCCAAAATCATAAAGCCCATTGATGAAAAAATTTTTTCCAAATCTCTTTGCACTTGCGTCAAAGGATGCAAATGCCCGCTGGCAATTTTAGTTCCGGGTAAAGTCGCATCAAAAAATTCGTCATTATGAATGTTTTTATCTAATTTCTTTTTAATTTCTATTAATTTTTGCTTAATTTCTGTTCTAATTTCATTCGCCAGCTTGCCGGTCTCTTTTCTTTCTGCCGCGGGCAAATTGCCGACTTCCTTCAGTAATAAAGTTAGTTCGCCCTTGCGGCCAAGATACTTTTCTTCCAATTCCTGCAACTGCAAAATATCCGCCGCTTTTTCCAGCCGCTCTAAAATTTCTTGTTTTAAATTTTGGAGTTTATTTTTCATAGATGTCATGCTTGCCGATTGAAAAGAAAATAATAACACCGTTGTCTGTTCTTACAAAAATTATCCGATAATCTATTGTTACTGAAATAGACCAAAATTCCTTAAGTTTCCCGTTTAATGAATAACCCCACCGCAAGCGGATGGGGTTTCCATCGCGCCAATGAAAGGTTAACTATATTAAAAAAGTTGTAATTGTTTAAAATCTTTGTGCTCGGTTTCTTTTCCTTGATTCATTATATATTT